>ERZ831634.1595-NODE-1595-length-22880-cov-18.799956_pt1 | contig 22880 bp, 20 predicted proteins | sample MGYA00519953_ERZ831634 | MGnify/ENA primary metagenome ERZ831634 (study PRJEB31850, sample SAMEA3708718) | human gut metagenome | biome: human gut; feature: human-associated habitat; material: faeces | place: China | collected 2014 ... | reverse complement strand
GTAGATAAAACCACATAACTGAAAGATGAATTTACACACAAATTTGGACTTGACTACTCACCCCGTAATTTTTCTAATTGAACTGTTGATATTTCTCCTTCAAAGACAGAATTCTGAATATGCGTCAGATACTTTTTGCAGATTTTGAAAATATGTGACCATCTTTTTTGCCCATTTTCATCTTTACTAACATCATATACAAGTACAATATACATATACTACCACCATATTCTAAACCCTTCATATTCTTTCTCACCTATTAAATGCTTTATAAGCTTATATGCTTCTAACCTCATCAGATACTGGTAAGACACCTGTCTTCCCAATTCTTTATGCATTATCGTTTTCTTCATACGATTCTCAAATTCTGAAACAATAAGTTTAGAAGCTTCTTTCTTAAGATGAAGATAGTTAAGTTCTTTTGTAAAGCTGTCTTCTGTTATCTGTCTTCTGTTTAACAACGAAAATATCAATCTGTCTCCAATCAATGGTTTAAATACTTCCGATATATCCAGACATAATGAATATCTTCTTACTCCCGGTTCATGCAGATAACTTATCGTTGGATTCAGTTGTGTATGATATATCTCGCTTAATAAACGCGTATACACTAAGGAATTAACAAATGAAATCAATGAATTAATCATATTGTCTGGCGGATGCATAACACGCTTATCAAACTGTATATCCTGATTAACAATCACATTCCACGCTGCATAATATCTCTTTCTTATATTTCCTTCAATTCCCATCAATTCTTCTATTGTCCTTGCTTTACAAAGAGTTCCACGAAGTGAATCTATATCCCTCATATATTCCGAGACATCTTTTTCGCGGCCATTATAATATCTGAGATTTCTATATATATTATCTGCTGCCGCCTGTATAAATTTTATGGCAATATCCAATCTCTTATCATAATCCACATAATGTTCAACCTGCTTAACCAGCAACTGACCTGCTGGATTTCCATCCTTTGGATAAAAACTTCCTGAATAATAATTATAATAATTAAAGAAATGTATAGGTATTCCATACTGCGATATATAATTAAGAAATGTCGTATTAAACGACATTTCAGACATTACATATATATCTGAAATTCTCTCAATTGGAATATCTCTTTTTTCTCCGTCATAAGCAGTGAACTGTAATGTATTATCCTTGCGTTTTAAATCCCCATTATTATACACATAAAAACTCTGTTTCAATTATCATCACCTTCTTCTGTCTATATAAAACACAAATCATAATATGCACATTTTTTGCATATCTTTTTCTCTTCCAGCTTCGGCGGATACTCCTGATTCTTCACACTAATGATTTCTTTTATAATATCATCTAGTTTTTTACAGTCCTCATCCGACAATTCTACATCAACATTTTTCTTCAGCAGCGGATAGTCTATCACGCCATGAAGTCCATCCACATTTCTTTTTTTCAGGTAATATAAATAATACTTAACCTGCCATATTCCAGCCTCTTCTATACTCTTGCTCTTCTTTATCTCATGAAGTTCATTTTTTTCATGAATAAAATCAATATTAATAATGCCATCTATTTCAATATGCTTATCATCCCGTTTGTAACTGTTCTCATCCAGTAATTTTCCAAGCTGCACATTTTCATTCTCATCTTCCATATTAATCTGATGACAAAAATACCATAACTTTCTTGAGCACACGAAATAATAATAAATCATCACTCCTGTTATTCTTTCTTCCATAAAATGCTCCTATCGTATGAATATTCAGACAAATATATCTCTTTCATATTCGCCTAAAACTAACCCTGCTCCTGTTAAATCCACAACATTGAAATCGTACATAATACATGATCTATGAATATCACTACCATATATCACATCACGATCTATCCCATCCGGATATTTCTTATAAGCATATAATTGTATGGAAATCACATATGAATCCAGCTTTGTTCTTGCGTCATTCTTCTCTCTTTTATCAGCATCAGAGCTATGCATTATATCAATACACTCACTTATAGCTTCACGATTATCTTCATATACGTTATCAGGAATAATTTTAATACTGTTAATATCCCTGAATTTTTCATCAGCTTCACTTTTACTGTATTCTGCTGGTGTCAGTTCTTTAAACATTGCAAGAAACTTCTCTATATCCCTGTAATAATCCGTATCCTTTATCTCATCTGTGCAGTATACTTTATTGATATATTCAGATTTGTCTGATTCTGTCATAACTCTGCCAATATATTTTTCTAAACACTCAACAGAACAAGTGTATATCTCACGATTATATATAGCCCGGCTGACTCCTACTCCATTTGCATTATTGTATATATGTATATTAGCCTTATCCGGAATATACCGGCCTTTCCTGTTACATCTTCCCATTCTCTGCAACAAACTATCAGCCGTACTCATCTCTGTATACAATACATCAAAATCAATATCCAGACTCGCCTCAACTAACTGTGTTGTTACCCATATTCCCGTTTCATTTTCACTATCCGAGAACTTTATAATCTCATTTTCCAGCATTCTCTTATGTTCTTTGGTAAACCGTGCATGCAGAAGATGAACATTATCTGTTTTTTCGGTCAGGCTTTTATATATCTGCTGTGCCTTTTTTACCGTATTGCATATTACAAGAACCTTTTTATCATAGCTATCTTCTACAACCCTATCTATTTCTATATCTCCATCTTTTATATCTATCCAATGTCTTTTAAGATCCGATAATGCAGAAAAATCCCTGTATTCATACTGATTATCAGCCATCAATCCATATTTATGCATAAGACTTCCCAATACCGGTGGAAATGTTGCTGTTATTATGGCAAATTTCCCACCCATATCAGTCACTATCTTTAATCCATATATTATTGCTGCTATTACTGATGGACTATATGCCTGTATCTCATCAATAATTATCTTAGAATATTTCAATGTAGCTGCAAATATTTCTGTTCCCAACGCCTTATACACAAACTTAAACAACTGATCTACTGTACATATAGTAAGCGGCTGAGATAATAATTTTGCTTTCTGATATTTTTCATATCCATCAGAATCTGTTTCGTTTACCTGGTCTTCAAAATAATAGTGCATACTGTCTGAATGAAGTATTGCCACGTCCTTATATTCATACCTGTCTCTTATTCTTTCATATATTGCATTCGATGATACTACATATGGCAATGTATAAAATCCCTTTTCACCATTAAGCCATAATAATGATGCCTCTGTTTTTCCCATTCCAGTTGGTGCAACCACAACAAGATTCTTATCACATTTATCTCTCATATACTCCTGAACTGGTCTTAATCCATGCTGTTGAAAAATGTTTTCTATAGATGTTTTAAGATATTTTGTTGTGAAAGCAGAACAATCCTCTGCTTCTGTATAACCAGCACTCACTGTATAATCAAATTTATTCAGCAGACCTTTGATTAGCACAAATTCCTGCCATTCATGCAAATATTCATTCTTATCATAACAGCTCATGATGTATTTGCTTCCCGATATGCTGCCTGTATTTCTGAACAGAAGATATTTATTTATACCCGAAACCTTAGCTTTGATACTTTCATCATTTAAAAAATCCCTTATATATGGGTTATAGTATTTCTTACAGAAATTTAATATTATATCATCACCGTTTTTATCTTCTCTGACATGATGATGATATACTGCTGTATAGAAAGCTTTATAATCATCATTATCTGCTTCTGGTATATGATTCTTAAATTCTTCAGGCGATGTCGTCATTGCACTTAAAAATCCGTGTGGTATCTCCTGAGTCTTTATTACATCCAGCTCTTTATTTATCTTAGATTGAAAAACAATGTTTGCCTTTCCCAGGTCATGCACTCTGCATGCTTCTATTATTATTGCTTTTTCTTTTTCTGTAAAATAATGTCCGAATTTTTCAAAAAAATCCTGTGCACATTTAACTGTATCATCCAGATGCTGTTTTAATGTCACCTGTTCTTCTTTAGAACCCCCATTCGGAACTGACTTTGCAAAATATTCCATCTACCCCTCCATACATTTAAATCCACAATGTAACTATTAATAAAATCTCATCACGCAAATATTACAACATCTTCATCATCCGTATCATCTACATACGCTCTTTCCAGGCATTTATGAGGCGGGCAGTAATATGCCTTAACTCTTCCACCTTCTTTTTCAGACTTCCATCTCCTTAACCCCTGTTTAGTTATCTCATATTCTTTATTCAATGTATAAACAGTTGCTTCAACAGGTTCTTCCCCCATGTAAGACACAGGAATATACATATCGTGATTAGTCAGTACTTCTTCATCTTCTTTTAATGAAACAATTCTGACATCTCTTATATCTATAATATCCTCATATCTTCCAAGAGACAGATACGTTGGCGGATTCTTAAGTGCCTGATATATTATTTCAAAATCAGCCTCATCCTCTGGCACAATATGTATTATGAGCTTGCATTCACATAACAGTTCAACATTGGCTATTCCCTTAAATATTCCATAATTATCGCCATCTTTTACGCATATCTGATGCCTGCCTTCTTCATATCTGGCACCTGCTGAAAATGAATAGCGTGTATACAAATCAGATATAGTCCCTTTGTTATCGCCCTGAATACTCAGCTTCATTTTGTGATACTCTTTAAATCCACATGCGGCATGTATCATTCCACTTACTGTTGAATATGGTGGAAGAGGATAGGTCTCTTTAATTATAAAACTGCTCGGTTTTCTATAATTAACAAGATTCTGAAAACAATCCTGTCTTATTGCTCTATGCATAGTACTCATCCACTTTCTTCTTAAACTCTCCAAATGCTTCTGCTATTGTTACAGCCCCAAGTTTTTCCTTAATCTGACTGTCATTATTAAAGATTCCTGATGTTACTCCTACTATTGTAGAATTTTCAAGATCTTCACTACTTTCTTTCATTTCTACCAATGTATCAACATTTATCATATTATTATCAATCTTAACTATGTTTTCAAAAAACGGATTCTTTCTTTCATAGTTACCACCTATGATAAATAATGGAGATAAATTCTCTCTCCTGCCGCGTATATCTCTATAAAGATACTGAACGGTTTCAAGAAGTGTTTTAACCCTTTTAGCTTTTTCCTCCTTTGATACATTAATCTCTCCATCAATTCCAACCCTGTCAAGATCCACTGAAATTGTATATGCATAATAAGAACGGTGAATTTCACTCTGTGCAATACCATTGTCAAGATTCTGGCGCTTAGCTAATCCCATATTAGTAAGAAACTCCAGCTCCCCCTGATATGGTTCAAGTGATATAGCGTTGCTAAGTCTAGCCACTGCACTTCTTGTTGATGCACCTCCCCTTGCATTATCGTCCTTTGCCATTGTCTTCATATAACCAAATAAATCTATTTCTGGGTAATCCTCAATAGTAGCTGATGGAGCAAACTGTACAACTCCGCTCTTATCCTCGACAGGTGTGTTATCCCACTCAGCCTGCTGTACAATATTGTATCTTATTGCCTGCCTTGATATATATGAATACTGGCTTGCATTACCTCTTGTCATTTTCTTAATATTAGAAATATTACCTAATCCTTCTCCATAATTCGCACTCTCTGCAACAAATACTATTGTCATTGTCAATCCGTTCTTACTCATCTAAATAACCTCCTCATTCTTCTTATTCTGTCTGCAACCTTTTAATCCCAAAACAAATGCATATCCATATTCTTCAAATAACTCCTGATTTTTCTGGATATATACAAACTCTCTTGGAATAACTAATTTATCAGCCTGTCCCACTTCAGCTGGCACCTTACAGGTACAATATAATCTCATTACAATATCCAGAAATTTTCCTGTATTTCTCGTAGATAATGCATTAAGAAGCTGATATATTGTTCCTTTGATACATTCATCATCCTTTGCCCCTTTTGAAGACAATATAGCAGTTCTTAAAGCAAAACCACTATCCATTACTGTTATACTTCCCATTTCTATAACCTTACCTCCATTTCCTTGCAAATCCTTATCTTTCTTAACAAGTGCACTATACAACATTACAACATATATCCAATAAGCCGTTACTATCTGTCCCGCATTATCAGAATCAAGATTATTCTTTAGCACTTTCTTTAGAAGCAATTCCTGACTTCTATGTTTCAGAATATTCATAACTACATTTTCGTATATATTAAGATAATCTGCTCCAATTCTTGTGTAAGGATATTCTCCTAAATACTCTAAAGCTTTTCTTACCTTTTCATCATTAAATGTCTGAAGTGCTTCATTACTTATTACAGAAAAGATATATTTATCCTTCTCATCTGTTCCCTTTAAAATAACCTGAATATTGTTAAGCTGTTCAACTTTACAATCCATCAACTGCTTCAACATTCTGGCAAACCATTGTGTATATCGCTCAGCTTCTTTTTTCTCTGCCTCTGTCACAATCTTTCCACTCCTGCTATTACAAGCCAGTAACTGATTAATTGATGAATTAGTATTCATAAATGCAAAGCGCTGTCCTAAAAGTGTGAATCCCAGCGGACTGGCAGCATATACAAATGCGCATGCAGGACACAAAAAGGCATCTACTTTACAATTCCAGAATGCAGACTTTTTTCTCGCAAGATCATCTGCCATATCCTTCATAAAAGCAATAGAAACACGTTCCTTATTTCCCATTGGTCTTCCACAGTCTATACACATATCCTTATCTTTATCATGATTTGTCCTGATATATTCTTTAAATGGTTTTGTAAAATCCTGTTCAAACAATATACGCATGTCCTTCTTTGCATTAGCTCTTAGCAGAAAACATTTACCATCCCAGAAACGGTTAATATAGTTATATATGACGCTCTTCATTACAAATGTTTCTTTACACTTTGGCTGCATTATAAAGTTCTTGATACCTTCAAGCCTCTGTTTTAGTTCTTGTGATGTTGATTTCGCATTTAATTTATTTTGCTGAAGATTCACATATATCTCAGACCCATCAACTTCGTTTCTTATATTTTCAAATCCAGCCTTATAACTATTGGACAAAAGCTTATCATTTATAAACTTGATATCTTCCTTATCTTCTTTAACCAGCTTGTCCGGCTTCCATTGGTCATTATCAATTTTGCATATAATCTTGTTAATTCTGTCTAATATTCCTTTATATACTGTAGAATCTCCATAATAGTTAACACAGGCATCAAAATACATTCCAGTCCAGTCACACTGCTGCACGAAATCCTCGTCAATCCATAATCCCTGCTCATACAGTTCAAGCCCATCTACCGGTCTGTTCTGCATTTTTATGCCATAATCCTTTCCGCTCTCTGCATCTGACATATCCAGCATATAGTTAAGACCTACTATCCCCGCATTTTTCAGGAAATCTCCCATAGTTACCAGATATTTACCCACATTCTGTCCCTCCTTTCCTAAAATTATAGTAATATTTCGAACTTACCGTGACCTTCTGATCTTCTGGCTCCCATTCCTGCCTGATAAAGAATATTAAGCAGCTCACAATTACCTCTAAGCTTATATATTCCAAGGTTAGCATCCACCTTTCTTCCAAAGCAGTTAACTACTACTTTTCTTGCTTTGACAGGTTCTATTGATAATCCTTCTGTATCAACCCCGATTTCCATTTTCTGAATGAAAATCTCTACATTTTCACATAATGCCTTTGAAAATCCTTCATCTGCATATGTATAATAAATGTCTTTGTTAGTCACACTGTCGTGCCGTCTTACAATCAATGGACTCTGCATCTTTACAATAATTTCATCATCAACAATATCTTTACGATTGTTTGACCTTATTGAAATCAATTTCATAGAATTGCCACTGACAGGATACTGCTTGTATCTCATAAGCTGAAAAGCATTAAACCATTCTATAATCTGTCCCATATCAGCATCTGTAAAAAACACTTTAAATCTGTTGTCCCTAAGAAATATAGTGTCACCTTTAAATACCGCACCTGGCAGATATGTACTGAATGTAAATGATTTAATAATTGAATGCTCCTTATTATATAATCGCTCAAACATATCTTCCGAATAATTCCTGCTTGCTGCTTTTAAGAAACTAACCATCAATCTCTCATATTCCAGCGGTAACTGTGGCTTTTCAAGTTGAAATTCTAAAGATAGCTGTATCATTGCATCACCTCCTTTTGCTTAATTATGTAGTTCATATCTGGATATTACTACTTTAGATTTAAGATGTCAATATAAATTATCAATTTGGATTAAAAAACTTTGTTTGATTTTTAATGTCACTTATTATAATATACATATATAATTTCTACATTTTGGGATGTAAATAATTGATAATTAATATAATCAACTTTTAATAGCTACATTTTGGAATTCTCCCATCCCCCAAACCTTTCCATTGTTATTTCCAATCCCATATATTATAATTTTTCTTAACCAAACAAATGAAGGAGATTTATTTAATGAAGAAAACTAATTTTTGGAACAGCCTGCCGTTCAAGCTGATGGTAGGTGTTCTGGCTGGCGTTGTTATCGGGCTGGTGCTCAGTTCGACGGATGGCAATGCATTTTCAAAGGCCATATTAAATATTGTGGTGACGCTGAAATATATTCTTAACCAGATTATTAATTTCTGCATTCCGCTGATTATTATCGCATTTATCGCACCTTCGATTACACAGATGGGTAAAAATGCGTCTAAGCTGCTTCTTATTGCAGTAACTATCGCATATTCTTCATCTGTCGGAGCAGCTTTGTTCTCGACTGCTGCCGGATATGCGCTGATACCACATTTGTCAATTTCATCTACAGCGGATGGATTGAAGGAACTGCCTGCGGCAGTGTTTGAATTGTCGATTCCGCAGATTATGCCTGTTATGAGTGCTCTCGTGTTCTCTATCATGATCGGACTCGCAGCGGCATGGACAAAGGCTGAGTTAATCTCTGACCTGCTTGAAGAATTTCAGAAGATTGTGCTTGCAATTGTATCAAGAATCATGATACCGATTCTTCCATTTTTCATCGGACTTACTTTCTGCGGACTCTCATACGAAGGTTCAATAACAAAGCAGGTTCCTGTGTTCCTGAAAATTATAATTATTGTATTAATCGGACATTACATTTGGATGACTCTGCTTTACACAATCGCAGGATTGTATTCTAAGAAGAACCCGATTGAAGTAATCAGACATTACGGTCCTGCATACCTGACATCAATTGGAACAATGTCATCTGCTGCCACTCTTGCAGTTGCCCTACAGTGTGCCGGCAAATCAAAGGTTTTGAGAAAGGACATGGTCTCTTTTGGAATTCCTTTGTTTGCAAATATACATTTATGCGGTTCAGTGCTGACAGAGGTATTTTTCTGCATGACTGTATCAAAGATTTTGTATGGCACTATTCCATCAGCCGGAACTATGATTCTGTTCTGCGTGCTTCTCGGAATATTTGCAATCGGTGCACCTGGCGTACCTGGCGGAACAGTTATGGCTTCGCTCGGACTTATTACCGGCGTGCTTGGATTTAACGACACTGGAACTGCCCTTATGCTTACAATATTTGCACTTCAGGACAGCTTTGGAACAGCCTGCAATGTAACAGGCGACGGTGCGCTCACACTTATCCTGACTGGATATACAGAGCGCCACGGCATCAAAGAAGGCACTGACAATTAATATATTTCTTTGACATATGTAAAGTGCTATAATCATCACATGAATACACGCGCCTGTGGCGCAGAAATGAGGTAACATATGCCATTTATCAATTCTAAGATAAGCACTTCTCTTACAGAAGCACAGGAATCTGAAATCAAAACACGTTTAGGTCAGGCTATCCAGACAATTCCCGGCAAGTCAGAAAGCTGGCTCATGGTCGGCTTCGAACCTGACTACAAGCTCTACTTCAGAGGAAGCAATGCCGAGCCTGTGGCTATGGTCGAGGTCAGCGTTTACGGCAGTGAGAATCCATCTGCCTTTTCTAAACTCACCGGCCAGATATGTGATATTTTTAAAGATGTTCTTGGAATTGCACCAGATCATGTATATGTAAAATATCAGGCTGTTTCTAACTGGGGATGGAATGGAGATAATTTCTAATATGCATTAATAAGCGGGACACTCTTTTATTTATGAATGTCCCGCTTAAATATTTTTTCTAAAATTCTTTCTTTTCCATAATCCGGACACTAATTGCATAAGAGAGCAGTATGAGAAGTACTGTCACTACCACTGCAATTCCTGCAAGTATCCAGCCATTCATTTGGTTTAAAAATGAAAAGGCACTTAATACATTTGTCTTTACCAGCTTCGCAAATGCAATGACAGACGCTCCCATTACACCACATACCCCCGAAATGACTACTCTGCTCTTTTCTACTCCGGATACTAGCTGCAGCGGAATCAGCAATGCAATCAACAATGCCGTAACCGGCAGAAACACCAATACCACAGGAATCTGGGAAGCCATGTCTACCGGCATCTGCTGTTTCATTTCTAGTATCATGTAAAGTCCCGCTGCCACAAGCCATGAAACCGTTCCTCCTGTAAGACAGAAAAAATATTTTTCCCTCACATATGTTTCTGCATCAATCGGCAAAGTCATCAAAAATCCATATCCTTTATCAAGCTCGTCATAGGTAACTGTATTTATCAGAAGAATACTGATTGCAAACGGCAACCACCCCAGGATAACCGCTTCATTCTGTAATCCTATCACCACTCCAATGATAAGAAAGAAAATTAATGCCTGTTTATTACACCAAATTAACCGGAAATCTTTTTCTACTAATCCTGCCATTATCTGTACCCTCCCGTCATCATAAGAATTAATTCATCAATTCCGCCCTGCTCCACCACAATCTGCGGATAATTTTCCTGATAAAATCTTCTGTCATTAGTAAAGCAGGCATAACCATAAGTTTCTTTCTGTACTTTTATGACTGCTGTCTTGTCTAATGTCCTGTATTGTTCCTCATTCACCTTCAAAATACCATACTGCTCTAAAATAACATCTGTGTCCTCATGCAAAATGATTTTTCCGTCATGAATGAGATAAATGTCGTCACAAAGTGACTCCAAATCTGTGGAAATGTGCGATGTAATCAATATTGTGCGCTTCTCGTCCTGCGCTATATATTCCCGTAGCAAATCAAGGATTTCATTCCTTGCCTCCACATCAAGCCCTGCGGTCGGCTCATCTAAAATCAACAAATCAGCTTTATGGCTGATTGCTGTCAGCACCCTCAGTTTTGCTTTCATACCTGTGGAAAATTCTTTTAATTTTTTCTTCCGTGGAAGCTTTAAAGCCTCACATTTTTGGTCAAAAAAATCCTTCTGGAAATCAGGATACATTTTAGCAAGGATATGCCAGACATCTTCCACCGTAAATTGTGAACTAAAGCCTGCCTCCGTCAAAGATACTCCGATTTTCTGCTTTACCGCAGCCGGAAGCTCTCCACCTTCGTTACCAAACACACAAATCTTTCCAGCATCCGGCTTTACCAGTCCAAGTATCAGTTTAATTGCCGTACTTTTTCCTGCGCCGTTTTTTCCTACAAACCCTGTAATTCTCCCCTCTGGTATTTCCAAGGATAGTTCCAGTTCAAAGTCCTTATATTTTTTTCGGACATTCTGCATTGTTATCATAATTCGCCTTTCTATTTCTCATCAAGTATGAGCTTTACAACCTCTAAGATTTCTTCTTTCTCCATCCCAATTGCCACTGCCCGGTCAATGGCTTTGTCAAAGTCCTCTTCCACAGCAATTCTTCTCGCCTCCGACGCAAGCTGTTTATCCGAAGCAGTCACATATGTTCCCTTTCCGTGAACAGTCGTAACAAAGCCTTCCTCTTCTAACTTGTCATAAGCTTTCTTTACAGTCAGCGCGCTGATGCGAAGTTCCCCTGCAAGCGTCCTCACAGACGGAAGTGCCTCTCCCTCTTTTAATACAGACTGGATAATCTCTGACTTTATCTGCTCCATAAGCTGTTCGTAAATCGGAACCATGGAAGAATGATTTAATATAATATGCATATTTTTGTTTTCTCCTTTGTGATAAACAGTATATAACAGTTGATGTGTGTTGTCAACTGTTATATACTGTTTATTAAAAATATACAAAATAAGAGCCACTCTAAGGTGACTCTCATTTATTTTTATATTTAACTTAACTAAAATATTTTACCTATTTTTCTGTTAATCTACAAGAAGTTCCCTACAATAATATTTTAATCCTTTTTGAGCATTCTCTTTCTTATAAATATAAAAATCGTACCAAACTTTCAAAGTTTAGTACGATATCTCCACTATAATAGGATTATTTCCTCTCGACTATCCAACCAGCTTATCTAACATTCCTACAATCTTTTCTCTTTCACCACAGCCATTAGTCTTAAATCTTAATAATGGAATTTCATACAAATCCATTATGCGATCCTTTAATAAATCTCTTGAAGCCTGTACGGTATCCTTTTTATGAAATTCATATCCATCAACTTCAATCGCTAAAACCGGCTTTTTACTGATTCTGTTGTAAATCAGAAAATCCAGATGTGTTGCAGGATTCATTGCATACTGGCACTCTCTGTCATTTAATAGTTGAGGATTTTTAATCAGCATATTCAATGGAAAATGACAAATAACATCTAAACTTGAATACTTATTATCCGCAATTATTTCCTGTATCAATGAATACATAAGATTCTCAGAGTCATATTCTGATATCTTTTTATATTTCTGCAAATATGCTATTCTTTCCTCAGTATACTGCTTGTAAAGATAATCAAAGATTGAATAAATCTTACTCTCAACAACTTCAAAATTATTATACTGAATGTAATCTATTAAATCTGTTATATTGTGTTCTTTTGACTGCTCATTTCCAGTCACAACCAACATCAGTTTCTTTTTTGCCCTTGAAACTGCAACATTAATCAAATACGAATCATCCGCAAAATCTGATATTTCATCATCTACAGTGGATATAATAATATTGTCTTTCTCCTTGCCCTGAAACTTATGTACGGTAGCTGCATCAATAACTGTTATCTCCCTGTTCAATGCTTCAACCTGATTCCTGTACGGAGCAATAATCCCCGTTTCTTCCGGGTTGAAATTATATTTAGGCATAATTTCATTTTTTATAACATCTATCTGACGCTGACTGTAATGATTTCGTTCATGATTCCCGGCAACTGTTTTCACCACTGACAAAACATCATCTTCGCCATTATCCTTTGTCATAATAATCAGTTCACCACGATAAAATTTCTGATTGCAGAAATTAATTATTTTAGGATGACACCTATAATGCTCTCGCAATAATGTCTGTGTTACATCAGGCATAATATCCAGAATTGACTGCAAAAAGCTCTTTGTAAACTGATATCCTTCTTTCAGATTATATGTATCAAATATAGCTTTTGCTCTGACCCTCATATCTTCTGTAACAACATTTGGAAGCTGCTTAGTATCTCCCACAATAACCACATTTCTCGCACAAGAAAGTGCTAAAGCCCCTGTTGCAATATCTACCTGTGATGCCTCGTCCATAATAAGATAATCATATACCACATCTGAATTCAGACTATTTCTCGATGAAAATGTGGTACTTAATATAACCGGATACTCTTTCAATACATCATTGGATTCCTTCCACAGATTATCCTCACTAAATACTCTCCGGCTGTCGTTCCCTTCATATCTTCTTGCCAGCTTGTCTTTTAGTAAAATCATTGAATTGTCACATAAATCGTCAAGCAAATGCTTATCAACTCCGTTTAAATATCCCTCAATATCTGAAATCTGCTTAGATAATTCTTTTTCTTTTGCCTTATAATACATAGCCTGAAATGTTGTAATTATCTTTGAAAATTCCTGCTTATAAAAACTCCAGTGTGTTATGCCATACTTGAAAAATGTCTTTATTTTAAACCAGAATCCTATTGTCTTTTTCTCCTCTGATATTGCCTGACACTCCTGCCATAACATCATCCATTGTTTTGATGATAACATTTTCTTGCACTTTATATTATCTGTATTAACATCGGATTCTTCAACATACTGGTTAAAATATTGCTGTTCTGTAACTAATTGAGATAATTCCTGCCTTAAATAAGCAAGTTTTTCCTGTTTATCAAAAAATTCTTTTAACCTAACGGATTGCTCTGATATTTTCTTACGCATTTCACCAAATTCTTCAGACATTTTCCAAGTTGAAAAATCAGGATAAGATGAATCCTGATGTTCAACAAATGTTTTCTTATTTTTAGAACTTCCCAATGTTGCAGCAACAAATCCCAGATTATACTGTGGCGAAGACAGTTTGTCATATACATTTTCAGTTGCAGAATTATTATTAGATACAATCTGTACCGTTTTGTCCTGCATCAATATATTAGCGATAATATTTAATATCGTCTGTGTTTTACCTGTTCCCGGCGGTCCCTGTATTACACTTATCTGATTCTCCATCGCATTTTTTACAGCATTATACTGACTGTTATTACAGCCAAATGGAAATATCGGAACATATTCTCCCCCTCTTTTACCAGTATTTAATAAAGAAGGATTCAAATATTTCGCTAATGCAACCTCATTACCAACATAAGTAATTTTATCAAATCTTTTAGGTAATAATTTTTCCCCCGTCTCTTCATTTCTAATATTACTCAATTCAGCAATCTGCTTTATATATTGGAATACATCGGCAGACCTTTTATCATTCAGGCACGACTCCGCAATATGTAAATCGCACTCATGGTAATCCCGTTCACTGCCGTCTTTAAAACAAATATGCCAATAAGACTCCTGTCTGCCTCTGAACACAGATATTGCATCTATATCAAAAAACTCCCGTCCCTCTCTGCTAATACGATACGACTTAGGATTTAAAACATCCGGCTTAGTTAATTTCTCAACATTCATATATGCATAGAGATAGCTTTTCCCATTATTAAATTTCACGTTCCATTTATGTACATTGGTATCGTACACACATGACATTACTTCGGTTGTCTTTATCTCACCCTTGATAATAATCATATAGTATCTTGTATCCATTTAGGCCTCACTGTTTCTGGTTGTTATTGTATTTAATCTACATAAAAAATTGCATAACAAAAGCCACCGTGCTTATTATACAACTTATCAATGCTATTATAATAGAGCTGACTGCATATATCTTATTAGAATCTTTCTCCTTTGAAAATTGTTTTGCTGATATTATTATTACACTTGCAAAAAACAAACAATATATAACAATTACACCTATCCATAGAAGAACTGTCACTTGTAATTTCCCAATATTATTTATGATACCAATTACACCACCCAAACTGACTAGTTGTAAAAATCCTCCTATGAAATACATTATCAAACTTATTATAAGAGTTAACATATCATCATAAATATTATCCTTTAACTTAAACTTTTCATGTATCTTCCATGGAAAAAATAGAACATTTAGAAAATATTGCACCCATTCATATTTCTTATATTTTTTAACTTTATGCTCTGGCTCATTCTCGCTTTTGGATTCATTTTCTATCCTTTTTAGCGCCTTATAGTATGCCTCGGCATATATATCAATTAATTCTTCCTTGGTAATGTCATCTTTCTGTATTCCTAATTCTTCTAATTTATAACCATTATTTTTTATTGATTTTCTATTTCTTTTCTTTTTTGCCAATATACATTCCCCTTTGTACTATTTTACTTTACATTCAGCTTTATAAACCTGCTCAATATAATAATCAAGCAATTCATATATCCAATCTTTTAAATTAGAAAAACGATATCCTGTCTTCTCAGCCTTGTCTGTATTTATACTATATTCCGGTTCTCCATTATAAGGTGCAGCCTCCCCTTGTTCACTTAAAGCCGCACATTTTCCTGTCTTTTCTTCGATATAATTAATCACTTCTCGAAGCGAGATAGTTTCTGAAGCACTTCCGTTAATTGCACCTTTAACATCTTTATCTACTAAATATGCAATAAACTCTCCCGCTTCATCTGAACGGATATAGCTCATTTGATAATCTATATTATCTATATACATCGGCTCTGATTTAATGACATGTTCTACATAGAATAAAAGTCTTTTCGTATAATCATCTTTACCTATTGCAAATGGATATCTGACAGCAATCCAGTTTTTTCCCGAATATTTCTGCCATAATGCGTACTCAGCCTGTCTTTTTATCTGCTCATATGGAAATTCTTTTCTGTCACACCACACAAAATCCTTAGAATATCCATCAAAATCAGATTCCACAGTATTCATATGTTTTGGATTATAAACTGATGTACTAGACATATATATGTATTTGTCGCAATCAACATAGTCCATAACATACCTTATATCATTAGAACAATACGCAATTTTATCAATAACTACATCAAAATGCTTTCCTTGTAATGCCTCTCGCATACTTTCTTCATTTGTCCTTTGAATGGTAATGCGCTCTACTTTGTCTCCATATGAATCTGGTGTTTTGCCTCTTGTTGCTATTGTTACCTCATGTCCTTGTTCTAAAAGCTTATTAACCATATGTATACCAAAATATCTTGTTCCGCCTATTACTAATATTTTCATTTGCAATTCTCCATTTCTTTTTATAAAAATTGTTCTAATCTATTAAATAATTGTTCTTGAATTCCATTCCAACCATCGATATAACCTACTCTTTTTATTAAATTGTCCTCATATAAAACAGCATTTATTTCCAACTTTTCTAAAATCACAAGCCGATACAAATAACTCATTTTAATAGCATATAAAACTGATTCTCTACCATCCAATGCAGGCTTTCTTTGATTAATTTTTATATGCATAATATTGACACGAGTATTTACCAGACAAGAAAGAATTTTTTCCAGGTCAAACTCTATTTCATTTCTAAAAAGAGTTTTTCCATAGCAATTGATAATTGTCCTAAGACATGGTTTTAATTTTCCATTTTCATTAGGATATCTTTGCAATTTTATATCTTCACTTTGAATTATCTCCATTAACGACTCAGAAAGTTCTACAAGAAATGCACACTTCACATCATTCGTGAATCCAGCAGAACTTGTCACATATAAATACATCTGATTAACAACTCCTAATTCATCCAATAAAATTCTCCATTTATCAAATAATTCAGATGACAAAATATCTTCATATTTTAAGAGTCTATCACTGAATATTGAAATAAAGTTTGCAGACGAAAAGTAATGTAATCTTTGTATTTTAAAGTGTTCTACTAGGGCATTATATGAATTAGTGCTTTCTCTTCCATGTATTTCTATAGCCTCCAAATCAAGAAAAACTCCATCAAATATCTGCAATAATCTTTCTAATTCTTGCAGTAACGAATATAACTTTTCAGCTTCAATTTCTTCTTTGCAAGTAAAAGTTATAATCCTATTCCCCACTTCTTCTATGCAAACCTTTATCATTGGCATTAGAGATATTGTAAATTCATATGGTGCAACACATCTTAACATGCCATTTTTTACACTATATATAGCCTTTAAGCTATCACACTTTATTGAAATATCCATGTTGCCTCCTAACTGCAATGTAATACCTTTCACACCCTCAGTTTTTTGTACTTACATATCTATCCACTGTATAAACGCTGTTTTATCCGTACTATTGTAGCCAGCATTTCTATAGAAATTCAATGTACTCTCTTCCTTTGAACCAGTAAGTAACATCATTTTATAGCAATTATTTTCCTTGGCAATATGTTTTGCATAATTTAAGCAATCCGTAGCATATCCCTTCTTTCGGTAATCTGCGTGTGTTACTACATTCTCCACAAAAGCATATGGACGAACATTTCTTGTAAGATTCGGAATAACCACACATACACATGATGCAACTATCTTTCCATCTACCTCACAAACAATCAAATGATGATTGTTGTCATTCATTATATTTCCCCACGTACTCCTTAACTGCTCAGATTCTTCTGGTACGCTCTTTTCATGCAAATATAGATATAAATGCAGTATTTCAGTCAAATCTTCTTCTTTTGATTCTCTTACCACCACAATTGGCACATTGTTAGCACCAATATTGGCATGTAGCACAAATCTTTGATTAGGATACCCAAATTCTTCAATCAATTCATCCTCTTCAAAGCCAAATTTCTTATATAAATTTCTAGGTGCAATTCCTTTAACATCGTTCTCTCTAAATGTGGACACAGTTATATCTTTATCTCGGTCAAGTTTATCAAGTGCCTCACTCAAAAGCATCGAAGCAATTCCATTTTTTCGATAAGCCGGATCAACAGCCAGACAACATATCATATTATGCTTTCTTGAATACAAAAGCACGCCAACAATATCTTCTTCATTCTTCACGCACAAAGCACGCTTGTCATTCATAAATTTCAAAACAATTATTTTGTGTTCTTCTATACTCTGCTCCGTCTCTAATCCCGGAAAATTCCAACTTACTTTTCTCACTAATCGCATCCATGAATCAATATCTAATGTTCTGCCAAATTCTACCTTCATATTTTCTATCATTGACTATCTCCTCAAATCTGTTTTGAAACAAAATGTACAATTTCTTTCCCTGGCTCAAGGATATATGGTATCAACTCCAAAGGATATACCTTAGTACCCTTCTTTAAATCTTCTAGTGAAACCCAGCAGAAATCCAAATCAATTCTTTCATTATCCAGCTCATCATATCCATGAAACACTCCATCTAATGGAATATTATCATCCATCAGATGTACATTATAATATAAGCATATCTGATGACAGGGCCTTTTTCCCCATGGAAAATAAATTTCTCCGATTGCTAACAGATTATCTACCTCTATCTTAGCATGAAGCTCTTCTTCAAATTCCCGTTTAAGAGTTTCCATACTTGTCTCCATAGCCGCAACATGTCCTCCAATAATGGCATAATCATCATTCTTCGGACGCTGTAACAAAATTTTACCATTATGTTTCAATATACCACCAACTCTGTATGAAAATACAAAATCATCATTTTTAAATAAAATATCCACTTAACCACCTGCCAATCATTACCTTGAAATACATATCATATTTATACATTACCCCGCCTACAAATAGAGCCAAACCAGAGCCATTTAATAAAGCAAATGCCGGAAGCCCGCATAAATACAGGCTTTCGGCATTTTAATCCGCTATTCAAACTCGGCAAGGTGTCACTTTAATTTAAACTATTTTGTTTAAGTTTTATTTGAAATCTGTCGATATTTTACTTCATTTGCGCATTTTATTCTGGCTTACTGATTTTCTGTTGCCAAAGTATTGCCATGAATATTATATCAAATATGTTAGTAAAATAGAATTTTTCAATGCTTCAACATTTCAATGCAAACTTGAGCTTACATTAGTAATTCTCTCAGTATATCCTTCATATTAAATAAACATTCTTTTTCAAAAAAACCTTCCACATTCTGGGACAGTAAATCCTCAATTTTAAAGTCTAAATTATTTTCCTTTAAAACTCTAATACAATTTTCAGCTACTTTCTTTTGAACAACACAGCCAACACGCTTATTCCACTTACTAATTATCTCTCTGTTATTATTCAACTCATGCCTTGATACATTTAATTCAAGTCTTGATTCTGCTGTCAAATTAACTATAACATACCCAACCCCTATTGGTACAATGCATTGCGGATTAAATTCAAGAAGAATTCCATCTTGATATAATTCAGATTTTCCGAACACAAATCTTTCTCCTTTATATCTATCTGGAACTGCAATATTATTAAAAAATTTGTATCCCCTCAAAAAATCATTATTTTCAATGACATCTTCAATTATCTCTCCTTCGACATCAAAAATCTCATAAAAATCATTATCTTTTAATAGTATCACATCGTATGAAAAACCATAATTGTCATCAATTTCATCATACTCGCCCTTAACTATATGTTCATAATAATCTTCACTTTCCTGCTCTTGTAATCTATTGTTCATTTCATAATCTGCATCTGCAATTTCATCAAGGCTAATAATATTACTTGTAAACAAAGAACTATCATCCGTATCAGATGAAACTTTTACAATATTTTTTACGATTTTACTCTCATTGAACATAAAAGCGTTTATTGAACGCCACTCTATTCCCAAATTATAATCAACAAAATTTGAGGAAATATATATTATCCCCCTACTGGAATTGCTAATTGTATCTTTATAAATTCTACTAATGTTAAATGTATCGTCTAACTCCAAAATCAACTGTTTATAATCAACAATTTCATGGATGTCATTTCTAAATATGGGAAATAAAAATTGTGGATACTTTTTGAATTTTTCATCAATAATTTTTTTCTGGCTACTTACTTCCTTCCTTATTTTACTCATGCATTCTTCGTTTACAACTGTATCATTAACAATAGCTTTAATCCTTTCTAATAAATCAGTTTCATAAAAACTATTATTCAACATATTACGCACCTTAGCAATCGTACCATCTATTTCTGCTTCATCCGATAATATTTCCATCATCTTCATTAGACATTTATAATCAGGTAAAATTTTATTTATTCCATAATTTCTCTTCTGCTCCGTATGTTCTACAATCTGTAAAATACATTCACTTTCATCTAGCACTGTACTTCCATCCGCATATATATTAAGTGTATCTACATCTACTAAATCAATTTCTACACTCGGGCAACCAAAATAAGTAAAAACGTAATTTTTAAGTTCATTAAACGAATACTTTTCTTTAACGTGAAGTATTACTGTTGTCCCCTGACAAGCTCGTTGTATATTTTTCTCAATAAATGCAATTGTACTCTTTGATTCTATTTCAGCATTTATACCGTTATCACTTTGTGTTTGTGTTAATATCTGAATTTTATCCGCTTTTGTTAAACAAGCCACAAAACCAATACCAAATTTTGCAATAGCCGGAAACATGAATTCTCTCTTTTTCATATATTTATATCCAGAATTTGCGGTTTTAAATAAATAGTTTGATAGTTCATTCTCATTCATACCAGTGCCATAATCTTCAACCCAAAGTGTTCCTTCTTTTTGAGAGTATGCAATCATTACTTTATCGTTACAATGCCATGATCTCGGAGATTGATATTCAATATTTTCTTTATCATCTAAATATATCTTTAAAAGTGTTGCATCTATTGCATTTTGTATAAGTTCCCTAATATAATCAAATTCATTGGTATAAACCGATTTAGTAATTATATCCCAAAGAGCTCCCGTATCGTCCACTTGAAATCGAATTTCTTCAACTGCAAATTTTGCATTTTCACTTGGCTTTACACATTTTATAACTTCAGGTAATTTGTAATTTCTAAAGAAATCCGAATTCTCTCCTATTAAATAATGTGTATTTGCATACATTATTTCTTCATCAAGGTACTCCAACCATTGAGACCATACTTTATATTTTTCTCTATCATCCGTTAAAACACTTACAGTAATTTTGCTCGGAGAATAATTGTAAGTTATATCATCCAAATGACGTCGATTATGTACTAACGATACTGGATTATTATAATATTCCAAATTCATATGCATATTAAACTCACACACTCTTTGCTCTTCCAAATCCATTAAATCTCCAATGCGAAGAAGTATTGCTAACAAGCCATACCTCAAAACTTGACCTTCTATTGTTTCAATCTTTCTAAAATCATTATCATTATATAGCTCCTCAATAGACCTACCATGTGCCTCACTAACAAATATAATACACTTCTCCAGTCTTCTTCTCTCTACTAACATCTGCATGTATTTTTCAAAGAAATGTTTTATTGGTCTATAAGCATAAAGATGATGATTAGTTCTCTGATTATCTTTATCTTCAACATCCACTAATGTCATGCCCATATCATGAAAAAATGCAGCCATAATGAAACAAAATATTTCTACATCTGAAATGTTTTGTTTAAGGTCCTCACTCATGATGGAATATACGTAATTAATAATACGTAAAGAATGCTGAATACCATGCTCTGTAAAATTAGGAAATTGCGTCTTTATATATTCCAATGTTTTAGCAACCTCTGGCTCAATTAAACCCAAAATGCCTGATAAACTTTTAGCTACATTATTTTCCCTTTTTATCAATAGGTTGTACATTCCACAAGTTTCTAATGATTGTTGAACCATAAACTTTCTCCCTCGTATAATATAACATGCCAATTTCTACTATTCTTACATAAAATAGCATTATTCTGCTTCAAATATCCTCAATATCCTCAATCTCCTCACAATCTCCTCCGGCTCCGGCAGCAATGCTTTCATCTCTTCCGGTAACGTATTTCTTAACTGATATGTAGCCACACCAATCGGTGCACTAATATTCTTTAAAGCATATTCTACATAAGTTTTATCCTTGTTCTTGCAAATAATAATACCAATAGATGGATTCTCGTCTGGTAATTTAACCTGTTCATCCAATGCTGTCAGATACAGTTGCATCTTTCCGGCGTATTCTGCTTCAAATTCACCGATTTTCAATTCTATGGCTATCAGGCTTCTCAGTCTTCTATGAAATAGCAATAAATCAATATATAAATCTCTGTTCCCCGCCATCAGATGATATTGATTCCCTATGAATGTATAGTCTCCACCCATTTCTATTAAAAACGCTCTTATGTTATTTACCAACTGCATTTCTAATTCGTGTTCAGAGTATTCCGGTGATAATTCCGCAAAATCAAATGTATATTCGTCTTTTACCGCAAGCTTAGCCTGTACCCTTTGCTCAACCGGAAGTGTTAAATCAAAATTCGTCTGATTCAACAAATATTTTTCATATGTTTGTGCTTCAATAAAATTAGTCAATACACGCTTTGTCCAACCATATCGCTTTGTCATCTGAATATAAAATTCTCTTTGTAAATCATCTTTGCATTTCT
>ERZ831634.1591-NODE-1591-length-22922-cov-3.834959_pt1 | contig 22922 bp, 24 predicted proteins | sample MGYA00519953_ERZ831634 | MGnify/ENA primary metagenome ERZ831634 (study PRJEB31850, sample SAMEA3708718) | human gut metagenome | biome: human gut; feature: human-associated habitat; material: faeces | place: China | collected 2014 ... | reverse complement strand
TTAAAAGCTCTTGTTAGCATCATGCTTATTTTTGCGACAGGATGCTCCAGCAAAACAGTGAAAACATCAAGTAGTACCAAAGAGTCATCTGCTAAGACATTTGATGGTAACTACTACAATATGATTAATAATGGACGTTCTAAAAATAGTGAGAAATTCTATTTGAACTTCAGTAACACAAAGGATTTAGTAACTATCGGTTCAGGATTACAGATCCTTTCAACAAGTCATTTCTCTACAAACGATTATTATTTATCAGAAGGATTAGAATTAACACCAACTGATTACAATAATCTTCTAAAAAGGGATGTGGCAGGAACTAAAGAAGAAGATAAGAAATATCCTAATACATTACAGATAGAAAGTGGTAAAAGTTATGAAGGATTACAGAGTCCTGTTCTTGTATCAAATTTAACTGAACAGGATTATTATAAGAAGAGCGGTTCTGGTTATGTATTAAAAGGTATTTCTATTGCGCTTATTCTTGATCCCAAAGAACAGATTGATGGTAAACTTTCTTCACCTGCAGTGACACTTAGCGATGATAAATTAAGAAGCTTTTCACAGCAGTGTGTTAAGAAGATTTACAAGTATATTCGTTCAAATAAGAAAAAATTAACAGATGTTCCAGTTATGATTGGTGTATATCGTGCCAATAATAATGAAATATCTGAAACAAATGGTAATTATATTTATGAAGCATTCTGCGAGGGTGGCAGTGCTGGAACTTTAAAGAAGGTTAATCATGAAAATGTCTTCTTTACTAGTTCTCGTGCATCTAAGTTAGATCCAGCCACTGCTTCAGATTTTGCGACAATCAAGTCTAACTTGAAGAAGGCTTCTACAGAAGCCGCTGGTTTAGTTGGTGAAGCCAACTACATCAATGATACAATTCAGTCAATGAAAATCACAGCACACTTGAATATCAAGACATATACAGAATTACTATATCTAACTTCAGTGATTGCTGATAACATTAATAGTAAATTTACACAAGACTTTAATATTAAGGTTCTTGTGTATTCACAGGATGAATTGATGGCTGTGATTATTAAACAAAAAGGTGAAGATGCAAAGACATCTATATTAGAACAGTAGGAGGTCAATTATGGACGATACAGATTTAATGTTGAAAAAACTAGGAAGAAAAACCATGTTCAACATCACTGATGAAGAAATGCCAGCTTTAAGAGAACAGTATGAAGTATTCATGAGCCATGTACAGGCACTTGATGAAATTGATACTGAAGGTGTAGAACCTCTAGCATTCCCTTATGTGGTTGAAACAACATTCTTAAGAGAGGACGAACCTAATCATGTAATTAGTACAGAAGATGCATTAAAGAACTGCAAAACTGTACAGCGTAATCAGATCAGAGTTCCAAAGGTGGTAGGATAATGGTGACACATACTATTGAAGAATTACATGAACTTTTCAAAAGCGGAGAGTTAGATGTAAAAGAATATTATAAAGAATTATTTGAAGAAGCAAAGAAACAGCAAGAAAGACTCAATGCTTTTGTAACTATTACTGAAGAAGAAGCTTACAAAGCTATTGAAGCACCTATGACTGATGATCTTTTATCACATATTCCATATGTATTAAAAGATAACTATAACACTAAAGGTATTAAGACAACTGCATCTAGTAAGATGCTTGCTGATTATGTACCAGTATTCAATGCACATGTTGTTGATCTATTAAATCAGCATGGTGTAGGTTTAGTAGGTAAGGCTTCTATGGATGAACTTGCTATGGGTGGTACAAATAAATCAGCACTTACTGGTCCAGTACATAACCCTTGGGACACAAGACGTATTTCTGGTGGTTCATCAGGAGGATCTGCAGCACTTGTTGCAAGTGGTCTTATTCCATTCGCATTAGGTAGTGATACAGGTGACTCAATCAGAAAGCCAGCTGGATTCTGTGGTATTGTTGGTTTCAAGCCAACTTGGGGTAGAATCTCTCGTTATGGTGTTATTCCTTATGCATCTTCATTAGACCATGTAGGTGCATTTACTAGAAATGTACGTGATATGGCTATTGTGACTGAAGCATTAGCTGGTAGAGATAACCGTGATATGACTTCATCAAACAAAGAAGTACCACATTATTTAGAAAACTTAACAACTGATATTTCTAACTTAAAGATTGGTGTTTTAACAACTGTATCTAATGAAGTAAGAAATGAAGAAGTAAAGAAGACTTTTGAACATGTTGTTGAAACATTAAAGTCTCTTGGTGCAACAGTTGAAGATGTTGAAATGGATAAGAAGCTTATGAAGACTCTACTTCCAACATATACAATTATTGCGAACTCAGAAGCAACAAGTAACCATTCATGCTTAGATGGTATCAAGTATGGAGATAGACAGCAGGGAGATACTCCTGATGATGTCATGATCAATTCTCGTACTGATGGTTTTGGTGATCATATTAAGAGAAGATTCATTCTTGGTAACTTAGCTCTTGCCACTGAAAATCAGGAAAAGATGTTCAGAAAAGCACAGAGAGTAAGAAGACTTGTTGTAGATGAATTAAACAAGATCTATGAAAACTATGATATCATCATTGCACCTAATGGTGGAGGTGTTGCACCTTTAATTGATGAAGCAGCTGAAGATTACTTAAGCGATGAATATATTATTCTTGAAAACTGGTTATGTCTTGCCAACTTTGCAGGTACACCATCTATCTCTATTCCTTCTGGATTTGTAGATAATATGCCAGTGGCTGTTAATATCTCAGGACGTATTTTTGAAGAACAGACTGTCTTGAATGTTGCTTATGCAGTAGAAGAAGCATTAGGATTCAAGAACCAGTATAAGAGGGAGGACTAAAGATGGATTACGAAAGAGTCATCGGGCTAGAAGTACATTGCGAATTAAAGACTAATTCAAAGATGTTCTCTGCTTCACCAGTTACATTTGGTGAAGATCCAAATACAATGATCAATGAAGTAGACATGGGCATGACAGGTACATTACCATGTTTAAATAAGAGAGGTGTAGAATTCGCTGTTCGTGTATGTCATGCATTACATATGGAAATTGATGAATTACTATGCTTTGACCGTAAGAATTATTACTATTCTGACCTTCCTAAAGGTTTCCAGATTACTCAGGATAAAAGACCAATCGGACGTAATGGCTATTTAATGATTGAAGTAGATGGAGAAGAAAAGCGTATCGATATCGAAAGATTACATATGGAAGAAGATACTGCAAAACAGCTTCATTTAACTGATTACTCATTAATCGATTACAACCGTGCAGGTATTCCACTTATCGAAATCGTTACTAAGCCTTGTATCCGTTCAGGTAAAGAAGCAAGTGCTTATCTTGAAGCATTAAGACAGGTATTCTTATATACAGAAGTATCTGATGCAAAGCTTGAAGAAGGTTCTATGCGTTGTGACGTCAATGTTTCAATTCGTCCATTTGGTCAGGAAGCATTTGGTACACGTACAGAAATCAAGAACTTAAACTCTATCAGCAACGTTCAGAAGGCTATTGATTATGAAGCAGGACGTCAGCAGGAAGTAATCGAATCTGGAGGAGAAGTTCTTCAGGAAACAAGAAGATATGATGAAGTAGAAAAGATCACTACAGTTATGCGTTCTAAAGGAGATGCGGTAGACTATAAGTACTATACTGAACCAAACATCTTACCAATTAGATTAGATCATGCATGGGTAGAAAGAATTAAGAATGAACTACCAATGATGGCTGGAGAAAGAGAAAAACATTACGAAGAAGAATATGGTATTCCTAAGGTAGATGCTAAGATTCTTGTTTCTACTAAGTCTATGTCTGATTACTTTAATGAAGTAATTAAATATACTAAGAATTACAAGAATGCATCTAACTGGTTATTAGGTGACGTATTGGCTTTCTTAAATAAGAACAACCAGTCTTATGATGATATTGAATTAAATCCAGAATATTTAGCTAAGTTAATCAATTTCATCGAAGATGGAACAATTTCTTCAAAGCAGGCTAAGAAAGTCTTTGAACCAATGATGACAGAAAACAAAGATCCAGAAAAGATTATTGAAGAAAAGGGTATGAAGCAGATTTCTGATCCTAACGCTTTAAAGACTATGGCGAATGAAGTATTAGATGCAAATCCACAGTCTATTGAAGACTATGCAAATGGTAAAGATCGTGCTGTAGGATTCTTAGTAGGACAGGTTATGAAGAAGTCTAGAGGACAGGCAAACCCAGGTATGGTCAATAAAATGCTTGTTGAACTTCTTAAAGAAAGAATTAAATAACTATACTTTACTTTATTTCTTTGGTAAAATGAAAAGGTAAAGTAGGTGATTAATGTGTCCAAAGAAAGATTTCATTTTGATGATGAAGAAGAAGCAGTTATCCAGACACCTAAGAAGAAGGCTGAAAAGAAGCCAACTCCTAAAGAAATGGGTATTAAATCTTCTAAAGAATCAAAAAAGAAAATTCAAACAAAATATGTTGTACTTGGAATCGTTGCAGTACTTTTACTTGCATTCGGAATCTATTTATATAGTGCTTTAAGGGATGAAGGACCTGTATACGGTGATCGTTGTGAAGGGCTTGTAACAGTTCAAAAGAGTGTCTTAGATGATACAATGAATGAAGCTAAGTTTAAATACAGTTCTATTGCATCTATCGATATTGAAACAGCATGCAAGCAGCTCAAGGTGGATATTACTTTCAATAATGGTACATCTGTAAAGACTGCAGAAGAAGTTTCAAAAGAAGTTGTAAAAATCCTTGATTCAAAAGGTGGTCAGGCTGCCTATGAAGGATCTTCTTATTCAGAATTATTGAATAAGCATAATGGTGTAAAGCAGTATGAAGTAAATCTTTACTTAACAGGTGGTAATGATACAGATTATCCAATCTATGGTACTAAACAGGCAGGTAAGGATGATATTGGATTTACTCTTTCATCAGTAAAAGATCAGGAAACAACAAATAAAGTGAAAGCAACAGAGCAATAAAATGAAAAGCGATTTCTAATCGCTTTTTTTAGTGAGGAGGGTATATATGAACAAGAGAGATAAGTTTATAGGTGAATGTATCGATTATACGCATGATGGGTTAGGTGTAGTCAAGCATGATCATACAACTGTATTTGTAAAAAACCTTCTATTACATGAAATAGCTGAAATCGAAATTATTAAGGTACTTAAGAGCTATTGTGTAGGAAGAGTAGTAGAACTAAAAACACCTTCAAAAGAACGTATAGTGCCAAAATGTGAGTGTTTTAAGCAGTGTGGTGGATGTTCACTAATGCATATGTCAGATCATGAACAGCAGTCTTTTAAGACAAATAGAGTGAAAGAAACATTCTTAAAGATTGCCCATCAGGATTTAGATGTGAATGATTGTCTTATGGATGAGGATCCTTATCATTATCGTAATAAGGTACAGGTTCCTTTTGGTAAGCAGGATGGTCATATTGTTTCTGGATTCTACAAAGCACGTACTAACGATATCATTAATAATGATTACTGTCTTATTCAGAATGAATTCTCTAATAAAGTCATTAAACGTATTAAAGAATTATTTGAACAGTATCATATTCAGCCTTATGATAAACTGACTAAAACAGGTAATATTAAGCATGTATTAACTAAGACAAGCTATCATAAGAATGAAGCTATGGTTGTATTTATCTCTTATAAAAAGAAAATACCGCATATCAATGAAATCATTGATACTTTAATCACTGAATATCCAGAAATCCGTACAATTATTCAGAACATCAATCCTCGTCATGATAATGTGATATTAGGAGAAGAAGAAAAGGTATTATATGGAGAAGGCTATATCGAAGATACACTTCTAGGTAATACATATAAGATTTCAATGAAATCTTTCTATCAGATCAATCCAGGACAAGTAGAAGTTCTTTATTCAAAAGCGATAGAATATGCAAGATTCAAACCTGATGATGTTGTTATTGATGCTTATTGTGGTATTGGTACTATTTCTTTAACTCTTGCGAATCATGTCAAGAAGGTTTATGGGGTAGAGGTTGTACCTCAGGCAATTGCAGATGCAAAAGAGAATGCGGAAAGAAATCATATTACTAATGCAGAATTTGTATGTGATGATGCAGGTCATTTCATGACTGAATTTGTAGAAAGACATGAAAAGGTAGATTGTGTCATGGTGGATCCACCTAGAAAAGGATGTTCTATTGAATTCCTAGAAAGATTGACTACACTATCTCCAGAACGTATTGTTTATATTTCTTGTAATGTAGCAACACAGGCAAGAGATTTAACTTACTTAGTAGAAAAGGGTTATAAACCAATAGACGTACAGCCTGTAGACATGTTCCCACATACTCCTCACATTGAAAATATCTTATTGTTGAGTAAATAATATGTTCCCATTTGATGATGATCCACGTACTGCCTGCATAGTATGCAGTCATGTTTTCAATAAAGAAGAACCTATCACTTATATCTCTCATGATGAAGATGGTATGTGGCAGTTCCTGTGTAGTAAAGAACACACTACAGATGATGCAAGAATTGTATCTTTAGAAGAAGTCTATGCATTAGATCCTTCATTTGGTGAAGCAGCAGATATGCCTTGTGGTTGTTATATAAATAAAAAGTAAAGTGAAGCCTCCTATGTATGTAGGGGGCTTTATATATTAGAAAAAGTAGAATTTGATCAGATAATGAATATTGACTTAAACTATGCTAAAAATAATGATTCTATTTCTGTTGAAGAAACTTTTAAACGATTAGAAGAAGACATACAATTAAATTTGGTTATGAGAAAAACTTCTAAGAGATAGTGAAATACCTATTTTTTAGAAGTTTTAATTATTTATCAGTCATGTTGTTTCTTCATTTTAGCCATTAAAGCTAAAATTTCCTGTGGGTTTGTTAACTGACGTCCAGGAAGTGTCTGTTTAGGTGTGCGGTCACGCTCGGCTTCATCAATTGCATCTACAAAACGCTTTACACTATCTGGCTTTGATATAACAAAATTATGAGTAATACTTGAAGTGGGCATACTGATATCTCCTATTTTCTACTTTATTATAGGCAATGTGATATAAGAATACAATCTTGAAATTTACAATTAATTTAGAATGATATGTAAACAAAATGGTTATCTCAAAAATGACAATTAACTTCTGCTCCCTGTAATGATAAATGGACTTTGTGCAAAGCATATGATAATTGTATCGTAATTCTCTTTACAGAGCTTTTATGTTGAATGATAAGCAGAGTGGTATTAAAATTTATATATGAAAGCGAGGAAATAACCAATGAGTAGAAGAGTTAATAGAATACCTGTCATTCTTGATACAGGTAATGTAAAAGAACTATCTCCAGAAGATATCAAGATGATCTTAAGAGCTGCTGATATGTGTATTATGAAAGCAGGAAGAAATATGCTTGCTTAAATATTAAAAGGCTCAAAAGATAAGAAGGTATTAGAATTAAAATTAAATGAATGTCCTGCTTATGGCTATTATCATAATATGAAATTATCTGATATCATGCATTGTATTGATTGGATGATTGATGAAGATTATCTTCGAATTAAATATGATGGCCGTCTTCCATTACTGGTATTTTCTGATCAAGGATGGGAGATAGAAAAAGAAACTTATGCTCAGGAATTATATCAACAGTTCTGTTTAGATGTAAAAGAAAACAATCCTCGTGTGATTCATAAACTGATACATGTAAATAGAAAGGTCATTTTTCGTATACTTGATATTATTGAGGCGGAAGGTACAAAAGAATTTATTCCCTGCCTAGAAGCTTATAGACAAATTGAAACAAAAAGAGTTGGCAGACATATTATTGAAGTAGAAAATGCAATTAAAGATAAAGTGTAGGAGTCAACATAAATGTTGGCTTTTTTTATGTAAAAAATGACATTATGTAATGTATGCAAGATTAAAATGCAAGAATGAGTAATATCTAGTGATGAAATCTAATGATGAGATCCATTTTATTTTGCAGAGGAATTGCTTATATCTGCAAAAACTAAGAAACGCACTCTGCTGGCAGACAAGATTACCTGCGATAATATCTACAAGGCACTCATTTTCTTTGATAAGAAGTATGCTAAGATGAACGAAGCTGAGAAACGAGAGTTCCCGTCACAGTTAGTGGATAATGTGCAGATTTACGAAGAACGCAAAGAGAATGGACAATGGCTGAAATCCATAGAATTAAAGCTACCGATTATAGAAAAAGAGTTTACACTAAGTTTGGACAACGATACACAAAATGAAAATATCTTATTGTTGAGTAAGCAGTATATATTATTGAAATACTTCTGCTACGTTTCAATAGTAGAGGGGTCTAGGAGATAGCGAAAGCTATCTCCTTTCTTCTATGCAAATTCATATAGTCCTCTAAGAAGAATCCTCTTTCTAAGTTTTGTGATATACATATTATTTATCTGGACTTTTTAAAAATATCCTTAACAACATGTAACAAAATAGAAATTCATATTTTATGAATAGAATATCAGATGTTCATAATGGAATAAAAGCGGTATCATTTATGAGCAGTAAGAGTGATGTACACACAAAACAAAAATAAAGAGGAGAAAAAAATGGAAAACAACAGTAAAAGCAGTGTCGTTTATCAGGGTAAGATTCCTGGTAGAGTAAAATATTCATTCGCATTTGGTGCATTAGGTAAAGACTTGATTTATGGTATGATTGCCACATTCTCAATGATCTATTTCACAGATATCATTAAGGTTGCTCCAGCATTCATTGGGACAATGTTCTTCGTAGCGAAGATCTGGGATGCCTTCAATGACTTATTTATGGGTATGCTTGTAGATAATACAAGAAGCCGCTATGGTAAATTCATTCCTTGGTTAGTGGTAGGAACATTAATTAATGCATTTGTATTCGTTATCGTATTCACTGATTTCCATCTTACAGGTGTGAATCTTTGTATCTTCGCTTCAGTTATCTATGTATTATGGGGTATGACTTACACAATCATGGATATTCCTTATTGGTCAGTTATTCCAAACTTAACTTCTGATCCAGAAGAACGTGAAAAAGTATCAGTACTTCCTAGAATCTTTGCAAGTATTGGTCAGTCATTAATTATCGCTGGTTTTGGTGTTCAGATCATCAAGGGTTTTGGTGGAGACTATATTGGTTATCATAGATTCGCACTAATCATCGCAGCTACATTTATTTTCACTATGGCAGTATGTGTCTTAAACCTTCCTAAAGTTCAGACAAATGATGAAAAGAAGGAAAAGATGAAGTTCAAAGATATATTCACAGTAATTAAGAAAAATGACCAGTTAAGATGGGCAGTATTATTAATCTTATTATATAACGTTGCTATTCAGGCAATTATGGGTGTTGCTACTTATTATTTTAGTTATGTTTGTAATAATGCTGGTATGTTATCAGCTTTCATGATCAGTGCTTCAAATGCTGAAGTTGTTGGTCTTCTTATCTTCCCAAAAGTAACTAAAGTATTATCAAGAAAGAAAGCATTCTTATTCGCTTGTTTATTACCACCAATTGGTTTAATGTTATTACTTGTTGTTGGTTTTATTTGTCCTACAAATATCTTATTAACTGCTCTTGCAGGTATTATTGTTAAGACTGGTACTGGTCTTGAACTTGGATGTGCAACAGTATTCTTAGCTGATGTAGTAGACTATGGTGAATATGTTCTTGGTGATAGAAACGAAGGTGTTGTCTTCTCATTACAGACATTAATTGTAAAATTAACAGCAGCTTTCACTTCACTTGCTATTGGTTTCGTACTTGAATTAACAGGTTATATTCCAAATGCAGTTCAGTCACTTGCTACACAGAATTCAATTCGTGTATTAATGTGTGTTGTACCAACTATTGGTGTTATCTTAGCTTATATCGTATTTAAGAAGAAATATAAGTTAGATGATGAATTCATGAAAAAAGTTGTAGAAAAAATTAATGGTTAATTCTAAAGAACAGGCTGATTAAATTCGGCTTGTTCTTATTTCGCGTATATAATAAAAAATGTTATGATGATAAAAAAGTAAGGAAGTGTGCATATGAGAACATTTAGTATTATTTTAGCTGATGATGAACCGAATATCCTTTATGGTATGCAAAAGGGAATCAAATGGGAGAAACTAGGCTTTACAGTCGCAGGAACAGCACAAAATGGCAAAGAAGTATTAGAGAAGATGGATGATTTACATCCTGATTTAGTTATTAGTGATATCAAGATGCCCTTTATGGATGGATTGGAGCTTGCTAGGACTATTCATGATAATTATATGAATACTAAGGTTATTCTTTTTTCTGGATGGGATGATTTTGAATATGCCAGACTTGCTATCAGTTATGGTGTATCAGAATATTTGATGAAACCTATTGACTATGATGAGATGAAAAAACTACTAGAAAAGATGCATCAGAGTTTAGAAGAAGAATATAATGAAAAAGTCAACTGGACGCGTTTAGAAAATGCTTATTTTAAAAGCCTCCCACTCTTAAGACAGCAGTTTTTTACACAAATGGTTCTTGGTAGTATGGATCAAGAAGAATGTGCACAGCAGATCAAGAATCTTGGACTAGAACTTGATGATCAGGAATATTGTATTGTTGCAGTTAAAATAAAAAGAGAAAATGGTCAGGATGTTTTTTGTGAACTTTCTATTAAAGAAACACTCAAAGAAGCATTGGATAAGATTTCTAAGGGATATGAGTTTGGAATAGGGGATAAAGAAATATTCCTTTTAGGTGCGAATAAAAAGCATGAAATAGGGAAAATAACACGTACTCTACAAGAAGCATCAATTATGATTACACGTATTTTTGGTGTTCATATTTCATGTGGAATAAGTGGTACGACAAATAAAAGAGAAGATATACCTTCACTTTATACACAGGCGAAAGAGGCTTTAGAATATAATCTCGTACTTCCCGATGAAAGCTATACATACTACAATGACCTAATGCTTCAAGAAGAAGTAGAAACCGATTGGAATGCTTATGTAGAACAGACTGGGAAAATAATTACTTATTGTAAAGAAGAAGAACTTAAGAAACAAGTTGAAGAATTGATTGATTTACTTCATAAAGCTCATTACAATCTGAATGAATATCAAATGGTCATTATGGAGATATCATTTTCTTTTGCAAGATTATATAAGAAGTATCATTTTTCTTCTGGTGGAGAATTTGCTGGATCAAAAAAGATGGCAGTCACTATTCTTTCGCTTACTACAGGAGAAGAATTGGATCACTGGTTACTTGATTACTGTCAATTGATTCGTCTTCTTGTACAGAAAAAACGTATAGATAATAATGTAATTTTAGTTGATCATGCAAAGAAGATTGTAGAAGAGAACTTTTCTGATCCAGATTTAAGCGTCGAGAGTGTATGTGATGCATTACATGTAAGTACCTCTCATTTTTCTAAGATATTTAAACAGGAAACAGGTGGAACTTTTATGAATTATATGACAGGATTACGTATGGAAGAAGCAAAAAAACTTTTACTTCAGACAAATTATAAGAGTCTGGTGATTGGGGAAATGGTAGGATATCCAGAACCTAATTATTTTAGCTATGTATTTAAGAAAAACTGTGGTGTCTCTCCCGCTAAATATAGGAAACTAGAAAATGAAAAATAAGAAATTGAGTGTACGTGTTATATTACCTGTTGTTATGTCTGTTTCTATTGTTGCTTGTATTATCAGCAGTATGATGTTATTTTCTTATCTATTCTCTTCTTACTTTAAAAAAGATGCAGTCGAGAAGATGGATCGACAGACAACCTCATTAGCACAAAGTCTAGAAAATGAAGTCAGTGAGATCAATGGTCTTGTGAATGATATCTATTATCAGAACATTAAGAAGTATGATTGTGGAAATGTTCAGTTTAAAACTGTTATGACTCAGAAAATTTCCAATGAATCAGATAGAATTTATAGTATATCTCTTTATGATATGAGTGGAAATAAGGTCTGGGGTTTTGGAGAATCGTCCAGTGGGTTCAATAGTCACCAATCCTGGTTTAAAAATGCTAAAAAGAATATTGAAACTATTCAATATGGTCATCGATACTTGGTAGAATCCGATTTATCAGGTTATGTCATGGATATTAGCCGTTATGTGAAATATATTAATGGTGGAAATATAAAATCAGGTATTTTATTGATGCAGTATTATACAGAGCCTATAGAAGGTATTTTAGATCGTTATCAGAACCAGAAGTCAGCTTATTGCTATTTAACGGACGAGTCCAAACATTTTATATATCATCCCTTTGAAAATCGTATTGCTTCTGGTTTATATAAAGAAAAAACAGTATCTACTGCATTCAAGAATAACCGCAGCATTCATAATGAAGACTGGCTTGTAGAAAGAAAACAGATTGGCTATACGGGATGGAATATTGTGGTAGTGAATTCGTTATCAAATATGTTAGTAGAGAATCGCCGTTTTCATTATATTATCTGGTTTATTCTACTTTTAGTAGGAGCTATTTTGATATTGCTTGATATTCAGGTATTTAAAAACTTTACCGATCCTGTTTATCAATTACTTGCTACAATGGAAGATTTTGGTAAAGGTAACTATAATTCTCGTGCAAAAGAAGAAGGAATTGGAGAATTAAAGAGTTTAAGTGCTAACTTTAATATTATGGCAGATAAGTTACAGAATCAGATGGAAGAAATACGTCAAAATGAACGTGAAAAACAGAAAATGGAGAAGAAGCTACTTCAATCACAGATCAACCCTCATTTCTTATATAACACGCTTGATTCTATAATATGGATGATTAGAAGTGAAGAATATGAAGGAGCAGGTGAAATGGTTTCATCCCTTGCTAAGTTTTTCCGTATCTCCTTAAGTCAGGGAAAGGATATGATACCTTTAGGTAAAGAACTTGAACATGCAACTAGTTATTTAAAGATTCAGAATATCCGTTTTAAGGACAAATTTGACTTTAAGGTAGAAGCTGATCCTGAACTAATGAAATATCTCATTCCTAAACTTTCTATTCAGCCTTTATTAGAGAATGCGATTTATCATGGAATGGAAGGTATGTATGAGGATGGGGAGATTGTTATTAGTGTTTATGAGGAAGAGGATACGATCAAGATTGATGTGGCAGATAATGGTCTTGGTATGACAGAGGATAAACTTGAGTATATTATGCATCATCAGGTTGTTTCTAGTAAACGTGGATCAGGTATAGGCGTGCGAAACGTTCATGAAAGAATTCAGCTTATTTATGGTGAACAGTATGGTATTACTATTACAAGCGAATTAGATGAAGGAACAACTGCTACTATTACTATCCCTAAAATGGAGGAAGCAGATGAAACAGAATAAAACAAAACACATAGTCCTTATTGTGATATTACTGAGCATGGCATTTGTTTCTGCTTTATATGTAAGAGATAGGGATTATGTACAGAAAAATAAAAGAGTTGCGATTATCTATCCTAAGCATTCACAATCGCTTATTCAAGAAATACAAGAAGGAATACAGGATTGTGCATATGATTATCAGGTGAAGCTTGATGTCTGGTATAAGGATGAATTGTCCCAAAATGAATTAGATGATCTTGTTACACAGGAATATAAGAATCAGGCTATGGGCTTATTACTTGTATATCCAGAAAAGTATATGAAGAAAACACAGTATGAATATGGGAATGTATTAGCTCTTACAGATACAATGCAGGACTCATTCACTTACACCGCTTCTTTTAGTCAAACTTCTCATGAAATAATGAGATTACCTGTGGATTTTAATCTCTTAAAAGAGATATCTACAGGGAAAAGAGAGGCTATTTATATTGAGGATACTTATAAACTAGGTTATAAGAGTATAGAACTGATTGCTCATTGTGAAGGGAAAAGACGATTATCAACTATTTCTTTAAAACCAGAAAAAGTAGATCAGAAAGTATTAGAAAAAGGCAGTAAGGCCTCACTATTTACATATTAGAGGGTTACTATGAAAAAGATGAGAAAATATAAATGGGTATTATTTATAGTGCTGATTATATGTCTAACACTTACAGCTCTAGGAGGTTCACGTCCTAAAGAAGATCAATATATTCATGTAGGTATTGCAGTTTATGATCTTGATGATACATTTATGGATAGTCTGATTACAGCACTAGAAAATAGAATTGATAAATTAAATATGAAAAAGAAAATCTTCTATGAGATCTGTAATGCGAAAGGAAATTCAAGACGTCAGAATAGACAGCTTCAGTATATGTATACTCAGAATTATGATATGATGCTTGTTAATCTCGTTGATCCTTCTTCTGCCGCAAATATCTTAAATAATGCAAAGGAATCAGCCATCCCTGTTATATTATTTAATCGCGATATTGCAGAAAAGGATTTAAAGATTACAAATAATGTCTGGTATGTGGGAACAGATGCCTCTCAGGCTGGTCAAATACAGGGAGAGATGCTTCATAAAGTCTGGAATGAACAAAGAGACAGGGTAGATAAAAATAAGAATGGAAAAATTGATTATGTTCTTATAGAAGGTGAAGAAGATCATTATGATGCCATTCGTAGAACGAAAGGATTCTTGGAAAACAGTAAAGGCCTTCCATTAAATACCCAAGGAACTTTATCAGCTAACTGGAATAGAGAACTTGCCTATAAGAAATTCACAGAACTAGGTGAAGATACAATACGTCAAACAGAAGCCGTTATCTGCAATAATGATGATATGGCTTTAGGCATATATGATTATTATCAAGAAAAACATTTAGATCTTCCTGTTATTATAGGAATCAATAACAGTCAGGAAATGAATGAGAAAATCATGTCTGGTGAGATATATGGAACTATAGATAATAACATGGATGATCAATTAACACAAATCTGTCAATATATGCGTTCTATTTTAAATGGATCGACTAGTGAACATAAGAAAATCTGGTATAGTCAGCCTTTTGCAGTGACTAGAACATAAAATAAACAGAATCCCCCTATATTCTCTTATAAAGGGATTTTATTTAGGCATGAAAAAGGTATGATAATACTATGAAAGGAAGGTTAATAATGAATCAAATAATGATAGGTAAATTCATAGCTTTTAAAAGAAAACAGAAAAATCTTACACAGGAACAATTAGCACAAATACTTAATATTTCTAATAAGACAGTTTCTAAATGGGAAACAGGGAAATCAATGCCAGATTACACACTTGTTAAGCCATTGTGTGAGGCTTTAAATATTTCTGTCTCCGAACTCATAGATGGTCAGACTTCAAATGAATCCGTGAAGATAAATGAAGATCAGCTTATAGAATTGATGAGAAAAACTCAGCAGTTAGAAAATCAAAGGGTATTATTATATGGTGTTATATTTGTTACTATGGGGACATCTATGCAGGCTCTTGCATATTCAACAGATAAATCGTATCTTTTTGGATGCATGCTTTTTGTGTCTATTGTAGAACTAATACTTGGATTAGGAACAATCATTAGATATCTATTAAAGTAATAAAATTGCTGATTAGTCTAAATTATTAAAAGAGGCGTAAAATAAATTGCCTAAAAGTCTCTTTTGTAGAATTACTTTTAGGAGTCTATATCGTTGAAAAAATTGCAACAAAGTCATCACGACATGAAAAACCATGTCGTTTTTTTGTGATTTAATCAACAAGCGCTTACAATTACAGTATTATGTAAATACTGAATTTCGAAATATACACTCATATAATTGTATTAATCCTACAAACAATGTCGTATATAAGTATTACATGTCACAAATTCCTAAATATGGTACATTCCATAGGGTAATTAGCGTTGAAAATGTAACCGCTATCGTATACTATATTTATAGAAAGTAATAGGCAATTAAAAAAGTATTATTTTGGAAATGGTATGTAAAGGAAGGAGGAATAAAATCTTTTTAATCGTCTATTGTGAACGATTGTTTGCGGATGATTGTGTTATCAATTGCATGAGTGCACAGCTTATATCATAAATTAAGATGATCTCTTATTACTATAATTATTGATATGATAAAGTGGTAAAAAAGCTCTAAAGGTTAAAGAGGAGCATTTCAAATTTAATATGAATGAATATGATAATGAGATTAAGGTTTAAAAGACATATTAAATTAAAATGCTAGATACTTTAACTAGTGAGATGTGAATCATAAATATAAAACTTATGATATGAATGTTATAGAATAATTTATTTTAGCTAATAACAAACTATCTAGATTGTCAGATATTAAAAAGTGCACTTCATGCGATTGTGTTTATACAATTATAAACGAATAATTAAAAATTGAAGAAAGGGGAAAGAACTATGAATGTCAAGAAATTCACGAGTTATGCAGTAGCATTGATGATGAGTTTCTCATTAGCACCTATAAATGCGAATGCTCTTACTACTGATAACGCAGTGACAAAAGGCTATTATAACGATTCTGGTCAGTGGGTTCAAGGTGAATTAGATCAGACCCTGCCAGAAGGTATTCATTCAGTTGATAAAACAGCTGAAGCACTTGGTAACAACACTTATAAGATGAAATTAAAGGTTGTTACTAAACAGAAGGTTGAAACATTTACTAAGAAGTCTGCAACAGTACTTGTTGTAGATACTTCAGGAAGTATGGAAAATACTTCAGGAAGTACGTTAAAAAAACGTATTCAAAACTTAAAAGAAGCAGCAAATGAGTTTGTGAAGTCATATGCTGGTGATAAAGAAAATGTTGGACGTTACCTTGCAATCGCTGATTTTTCAAGCGGTGTTAAAGTAGCGTTGAACTGGACTGATGTCTCTTCTAAAGATGGAAAAAACAATGCATTTACTGCTATTAGTAAGTTAAAGGCTGATGGTGGAACAAACCTAGATGCTGGTATTAAACAGGCTACATCTTTATTCTTAAAAGATGCAGTGAAACAAATTCAAAAAGACAACAGAAATACAGTCGTATTAACTGATGGAACACCTACTTATTATCTTGAAGATTGTGAAGGTGGATGGGATACTTTTTTACATACACATGTCACAATTGATGGCATAACATATGATTTAGCTGGTGATGGTAGAAAAGGTAGTGAAAAAAATGTTGAAGCAACATCTAAAGATGCTAAGCTTCTAAAAGATCAGTCTACAGTTTATACAGTATGTTATGGCGCAGCTACAGATAAGACATATAAAAATGGTCCTACAGTTTCTGAATTCTTAAAAGGCTCTATCGCAACAAGTAGAGATAAAGCATATGATTCAAGTGAAACTGATGATTTAACTGAAGTATTTAAGGCTATTTCTGAAAGTGTTACAACTGGTATTACTGGTAAAGATCTAGAAGTGTTTGATGGTTCTGCTCCATATGTATCAGTGAGTCAATTACCTGCATCTGTACAGCAGGATACAAGTGGCTTTAAGTGGAAACTTGCGAATGCAACGACTACAACAGAAGGTACTCAGACTTATTATACTTATGAGTTAGAATACATTGTTACATTAGATGCAGATCATCCTGAATTTGAGGAAGGAAAACTTTATCCATTAAATGGTGAAACATATATCGCTATGCCTGATGGAAGTAAAGTCAAATTCCCAGTTCCAGGTGCAAAAGGAATTAAGTCACGCTATACAGTAACTTATACTGATGGTGTTGATGGTGAAGTCGTATTTGAAGATAAGGTATTTAATAATCTTGTAGTAGGTACTCCAACACCTGATTTTGGTGAAACACCTACAAGAGCAGGTTATACATTCAAGGGATGGACACCTGCAATCGAAGAAAAGGTTACAAAGGACATCACTTACAATGCAACTTGGGTTATGAACTGGGTTCCAATGAATGCAGCACCAGTGATTAAAGCAACTGATAAGACAATTGAAGTGGGCGATGAATTTGATCCTAGAGCTGATGTGACAGCAGAAGACGTGGAAGATGGAGATTTAACTGATAAGATTGAAATATTAAAGAATGATGTCAATGTTAATGAACCTGGTATTTATGATGTTACTTACAAGGTAACAGACACTCAAGGCGCATCATATACAACTACAATTAAGGTTACTGTTAATCCAAAGGCTGCAGTTCTTAATGCATGTCCAGTGATTAAGGCAACTGATAAGGTTCTTACAGTTGGTGATACATTCGATGAAAGAGCTGATGTGACAGCCGAAGACGAAGAAGATGGTGATATCACTGACAAGATTGAAGTATTGAAGAATGAAGTAGACACAACTAAGCCTGGCAAATATGAAGTAACATATAAGGTAACAGACAGTGGTGGTGCTTCTTATGTTAAGACTATTAAAGTTACAGTAAATCCTAAGATGGAACCTCTCAATGCAGCACCAATTATTAAGGCTGAAGATAAGACTCTTACAGTTGGTGATACATTTGATGAAAGAGCTGATGTAACTGCAACAGATGCAGAAGATGGAGACTTAACTGATAAGATTGAAGTATTAAAGAATGAAGTAGATACAACTAAGGCTGGCAAGTATGAAGTAACATACAAAGTAACAGATAGTAAAGGTGCATCTCGCACTAAGACTATTACAGTTACTGTAAATCCTAAGATGGAACCTCTTAACGAAGCACCAACTATTGATGTAACTGATAAGGAAATCACAGTCGGTGATAAGTTTGATCCAAAAGATGGCGTTACTGCAAAAGATAAAGAAGATGGTAATTTAACTGATAAGATTGAAATCTTAAAGAATACAGTTGATCCATCTAAGCCTGGCGTATATGAAGTTACTTACAAAGTAACAGATAGTAAAGGTGCATCTTGCACAAAGACTATTAAAGTTACAGTGAAAGAAAAAACTCCTGCTCCAAGCAAGAATAACGATAAAACAACTACAGTAACTCCTAAGACAGGCGATTCTACAAATGTAAGTGCAGTGATTGCGTTACTTGCAGTAAGTGGTATTGCATTACTCGCATTACTAAAGAAAAAGAAATTATCATAGTATAACTAAGATATATATCTAACCAAAGGACAGTCGAGAAAATCGGCTGTCTTTTTCCGTTTTCTATTGACATTAATGTTTATTAGGTATAATGTTCTATATAGAACATTGAAGTTCTAAATAGAACGATGAAAGGAGAATAATATGTATTTCTGGGATCAACATAAGACGATTACTCTTTACTATGAGATTTTAACGGCATCTACTTGTGATAAATACAATCTTAAAAAGATGGAATATGACATATTAATGTTCTTGCATCACAATCCTGAATACAATACTGCTTCAGATATTGTCAGAATAAGAAAGTCGACTAAATCCCATGTATCAACTGCTTTAAAGGTATTGGAAGACAGGGGATATATTACTAAAAAGACAAATGAAAAAAATAAGAAGCGTATAGAACTATTCTTAGAGGATTCAGCCGATGAAATCGTGAAAGAAGGGCTCAATGTACAAAATCAATTTGCGCATGATATGCTTCAGGGTCTCACTAAAGACGAAATAATAGTATGTAAAAAAGTATTTGAGAAAATTTGTAGAAATGCGGAAGAATGCATTCAAAAGAAAGGATGATCAATATGACTGAAAAATATGTTCCTAAAAAGTCTGATATCATGGAGGCTATCTTTGATACTTGTTACTTATTATTTGATTTAGTTGCTGGCTTTATTTTCTTAGCAAAAGCCAACGGTAATATGTTATTTACTTTATATGGTATTTTAACTCTTACATTATGTGGTGGTGATGCTTTCCACCTTGTTCCTAGAATTGTCAGAGCATTCAAAGGAACTAATGAAAAAATCAAGAGACAGCTTGGTATTGGTTTACAGGTCTCTTCTATTACAATGACTGTATTTTATATTATCTTACTTTATATATGGAAACTCACATTCCCAACACTTAAAGCACCGTTTATTGTAGAAGCAATGATTTATGTTTCAGCAATCATTAGAATTGTTGTATGCTTATTACCTCAAAATGATTGGTGTGGGGATGAAGGAAACCTTACTCTTTCTATTATTAGAAATACAGTATTTGCAGTGACTGGTATTGGAATTATTATTCTTTATGCAATGAGTGGTAATACAGGTAACCTTCATATGACTAGAATGGTTGCTGCTATCATTATCTCATTTGGCTGTTATTTACCAGTTACATTATTAAGTAAGAAAAAACCAAAAGTTGGTTTATTAATGATTCCTAAAACATGTGCCTATATGTGGGTGATTGTGATGGGATTACAGCTATTATTTAAATAGAATAGTGTTATAATAATATTGTAATAAATCATTAAGTGAGGTAGAAATAATGGAACAAGAAAGATATTCAATACTATTTAGTTCTCCAACAGGTAATACAAAGATGCTAGCAGAAGCTATTCAGGATGTATTACCTCAAGAAGACTGTGATTATTTTGGATCATGTAAAGAAGTAGATTCAAATATGCTTTATATTGGGTTCTGGACAGATAAAGGTAATGCGGATGCAGCAACTCTTAAACTATTAGAAAACCTAAAGAATAAGAAGATTTTCTTATTTGGCACAGCAGGATTTGGAGGAAGTGAAGAATATTTCCAGAGAATTCTAAATAATGTGAAAACAAATATTGATGCAAGTAATACAATTGTAGGTGAGTATATGTGTCAAGGTAAGATGCCACAATCTGTACGCGATCGATATGTGAAGATGAAAGCACAGCCTGATCATATGCCTAATATTGATATGCTCATTGAAAACTTTGATCATGCTTTAACACATCCTGATACAAATGATTTAAATAACCTAAAAAATAAAATTAAAGCATAAAGGGTTTTAATTTAAACTCTTATGCTTTTCACTTATGAAAGAAGTGCATTATGGTTTTTCATGAATTAAACTGGTTGTGGACACTACTTGGTATTGCGTTATTATGTGCTATTATTGCATTTTTAATCACATTTTTAATCTGCAAGATTGTCCACAAACAAATAAGTATGAAAGTATTGGTTATTGTTGCAGTTGTAGGATTCCTGTTAGGTGTGATAGGCGTATTTATTTATGCGAGCCAGGCTATGCCCTTATGAAGTCATATAGCTTAATCTAATTATTGAAATATATATAGGTCTTATAGTCTTTTAAGTATACTTTACATCTGGATATTATAGAATTTGAAGAAATGTGTTCTCTAGTAGTTATGGAATAGTACTTTTAATTGTGCTATTCTGTATAAGAAAGGAGTTATTTATATGTTAACATTTTTGATGTTTGTGGCAGTGATAGGCTTTGCGGTAGTGATGAGAGAGCGTACTAAACATAAAAATGACTTTCGTTACGAAGCAGCACAATACTTAATGATGGGAATCATCTGGGGTCTTATTGCCTTATCTGATTATCTAGATTATGGTGTACGTATGCCATATTTTGGACTATATATCGCAGTTTTTGTATTTTCACTATTCATGTGTATTAGAACTATATTGAATCATAAATAGAGTACTTCGGTACTCTTTTTATTTTTGAAAATAAGATAATTATCAGCCTATAGAAAATGTTTATTTCATGTATAGGTATTGAGATTTACAATTATTACAAGTATGATGAAGTTGAGAAGAGAATGTATATGTAAGGAGGAAACAAGGACAAAAAAGGAGGCAGTATATGAAACGATATAAGAAATTGTTCGCATTATTCACTGCTTTTTCATTATTATTCAGTACATTATTAGGCACATTCAAACCAGTATATGCAGAAAATAATGCGGATGTCCTCATTTCACAGCTTATAGGGTACTATACAGACTATATGGAAGACGCAGTCACTGATATTGAGCGTGTTCTAGTAGAACTTAAGTCTGTAGATAAGAAAAAAGGAGAAGCCTGGGATTCAATCATGCATTATTGGTTAGAGGTCAATTCTCCTGATTTTACTCATGTAGGTGAGGTTCCTAAAGATTTACCAAATGATAATAGTATGTCAGTTGTAATTCTAGGTTTTGCGTTAAATGATGATGGTACAATGAAGCAGGAACTTATAGGAAGGTTAGAAACAGGTCTTGCAATCGCAAAGGATTACCCACAGTCTTATGTAGTAGTGACAGGTGGTGGCACTGCAAAGAATAATCCAAATGTCACTGAAGGCGGATTAATGGGCGAATGGCTTTTAAACCACGGTTTAGATGCATCACGTTTAATTGTAGAAAATAGGGCACAGGATACAGTAGGTAATGCAAAAAATACATATGAAGTATTAAATAGAAAATATCCAACTGTTGATAAGGTTGTACTTGTCACAAGTGATTATCATGTTCCTCGTGGATGTATCTTATACTATACAAAGTTTGTATTAGAAGGATTAGAAAATAATAGTGAACCTCTATCTATTATCTCTAATGCGGGCTTTAAGACTGGATCACTCGGTTATGAATCAGTAGAACTTCAGGCAAGAGGCATCTGTAAGATGGCAGGTATTGATGTAAAGACTGTTCCTAGAAAACAGAAACTATCAGTACTAACAAAGCTTGAAATCAAGCAGAATAAAGAATATGTTAAAGGTGAAGAAGCTAATCTTACAATCACAGCTTATTATGATAATGGATTTAGCCGTGATGTCACAAAAGAAGCTGTATTAACAGGCTTTGATAAAAACAAAGAAGAAGATCAAACATTCACTATCACACATTCTGAAAATAATCATACAATCACTGAAGACTTTAAGCTAATTGCAAAAAAAGCGGAAGTTGTAGCAGATAAAAAACAAGATATAAAGAAAGATGAAAAAGATAAAACACCTGCCAAAACAGGAGATAACACACAGCTAGTTGTATTTGCAATGCTTTTATTATTATCTGGAATATATCTCTTAAGAAGACTGAAAAAGATTTAATCCTATGACAGAATCTCAGTAATGAGATTCTGTTTTTTTTGAACCTTTAATTTTTAAGGGGGGTCAATAAAAAAATCGCTTTAAATTATTGGGGGTTTCCACTT
>ERZ831634.1589-NODE-1589-length-22925-cov-12.557062_pt1 | contig 22925 bp, 22 predicted proteins | sample MGYA00519953_ERZ831634 | MGnify/ENA primary metagenome ERZ831634 (study PRJEB31850, sample SAMEA3708718) | human gut metagenome | biome: human gut; feature: human-associated habitat; material: faeces | place: China | collected 2014 ... | reverse complement strand
AAAGTATGTGGCTGCTGGCGCAGAACTGCGAAAGCTTTGACCAGCTGCAGCAGCGGTTCTACCGTCAGGTGAACTTTGACACCTTCTATCACTGAGCCACTTTTTCAGAACACCAGCTGCACCAGCAGTACATAGCAAAGGGTGCCCCCGGTTACGCTGAGCAGGGTCTGGTGCTTCCACTTGTGCAGCGCGATGGTCGCCAGCAGCGCAAGCGCTTCCGGGATGCCGTGACTGCCGGAGAACGGGGTGACGCCCTTCAGGCAATAGACGATGAGCATCCCGAAGATGGCGGCGGGCAGCACCCGCCCCAGATACCGCACCACCTCCGGGGGCTGCTGCTCCTTGCTGGAAAAGATCAGAAACGGCAAAAAACGGGTAAGCATGGTGGCGGCGGTGCACACCGCAATGGTAAGCCCCATCTGAACTGCTGTCATTCCTCTACCTCCCCGGCTGCTTTTTCCATCGGACGGCGCAAGGCCAGCAGCAGCACCAGAATGCCGCCCATGGACGGCAGCAGAAAGCTGCCGGAGCCGAATACCATCAGACACACCAGCGGCACGGCAAGCCCGATCAGGGCACTGCCGTGCTGCTGATCTTTTTCCCACTGGTTCAGGAAGATGACCGTGAACATTGCGGTCATGACAAAATCCACGCCCTCGGTGCTGAAGGGCAGCACCGTGCCCAGCGCAGCCCCAAGCCCGGCGCTGCCCACCCAGTAAAGCTGATCCAGCAGGGTGATGAAGAACATGAACCAGCCCTTGTCCACCCCTTCCGGCGGCGTTGCCGAGCAGGTGATGGAAAAGGTCTCGTCGCTCATGGCAAAGATCATGTAAAAGCTGCGCCAGCCGTAGCCCTTGTAGCGCTCCAGCATGGCAAGGCCGTAGAACAGGTGCCGCGCCTGGATCATCAGCGCCATCAGAAAGGCCGACAGCGGCGAGAACGCGCCCAGCAGCAGACTTGCCAGCACGAATTCCAGCGAGCCGCCGTACACGACAGTGCCCATGAGCATGGGCATCCACACCGGCAGCCCCAAGGACTGCACATAGATGCCGTAGCCCAGCCCCAGCACAAAATAACCTGCCAGCACCGGGATGGTCTGCGGAAAAGCCGCCCGCAGCGCCCGCAGGCAGGGGTGCGGCAGAGCAGGGGAAACGGTTCGGGACAGATGCTGCATAGAAAAGCTCCTTGCTTTGCGGGAACAGCGGGCGGCCGCCCATATACCCACATAGATTGTATGGAATAAGTGATTTCTATTATAGCACATCCCTGCGCTTTTGCAAGACGGCTGGTGTCCTGCTGCCGGGACGATTTGGAATGCGCTCCGCGTTGCTCTGCGCATCTTCAGCGGAAAAATGATTTAGAATTTCGCAATTCCGGAAAATCTGCGGATTTTCCGGAATTGCCTTTTCACGGGAGGGGACGCAGCGGGAAACGGCAGCTGCCGCGCTTGTTTCCTGCGGAAACAGCCGCGCGGCGGGTCCCTTCTCAGGCTCACTGCGTTCGCCAGCTCCCCCGAAAGGGGGAGCTTTTTGCGCTGACCGGCAGATATCCAAAGCTCCCCCTTCGGGGGAGCTGGCACGCCGTCAGGCGTGACTGAGAGGGTTAGCGCCTGAGAGGGCGAGCCCGCTGCCCTGCAGGCGTCAAACGCAAAAGCAGCCAGACCGGGCGGTCTGGCTGCTTTTATGCTTATAAAAATATTTTACTCTACCTCTTCATCCGCGAAGATCCACAGCACCTCGTTGATGTGGGAGCCGCTGCGGGAGTAGGGGGTCACACGGATGCAGAAGCTGCGGCCATCCGTCTTGCGGTAGCGATGCTCCAGCAGGTTGCTGCTGAACACGGTGCTGCGCACAAGGCCGAAATCGAACAACTTTGCAAAGTTTTCTCTGTCCTCGGGCGCTACCAGCTTGTCGCGGTAGTTGGTCAGTGCGGCGCGGAAAGAGCCGCCGCAGGTGTCCAGAACGGACTGGAAGTAGTCCGGCACAATAACGGGGCGCACGGTATCCTGCTGCAGGTCCACCACGATTACTGTCTTGTATTTGGGGGCAAGCACCCTCAAAAAGTGCTCCGCGTCCCGCTTTTCCTGCAGGGTGCGCTCCATCTTTTCGTTCAGGCCTTCCAGCTGGCGGGCGCGGCCGTTGTGGTCGTAGTAAGCCTGCCGGTCCTGCCGCATGGCAGCCTCGGCCTTGGCGACAGCTTCGTCCAGATGGCGCAGGTCGGCGGTCTGCTGGATGCCTACGGAAATAACATAGTCCTTTTCCTTCAAAAAGGCGCGCATCCGGTCCGCAGTGCTCCACACGCTGTAAGGCGGCTCGTTGGGGGTCAGGATGACAAATTCATCGCTGCCGATGCGGTACACCCGGCTGGTAGCAAAGAACTTGCGGGCGGCGTTGGCCAAGCAGCACAGCAGGGTGTCGCCGCTGCGGTGACCCAGATGCTCGTTTACCTCGTGCATCCCGACCACATCAATGTAGGTGCACACCACGGATTCGTACCCGCTGTTGGGCAGCTCCCGCAGGTCGGCTTCGTACCGGCTGCGGTTGGCAAGACCGGTCAGGGTGTCGTGGCTGTAAGAGAAGTCCAGCTCCTCGCTGAGCTGGTCGGCCTGTGCATCATTGCGCACCAGCACGGTTGCCCACGGGTTCTGGGCACAGCAGCCCCGGCAGGGCAGCACCTCTGTGGTGACCCAGATATACTGACCGGACACGTTCTCGCGGTAGCGGTAGAACTCCGGCGCAGTGGCGTGGTACAGCACAGAGCGCAAGGCCTCCAGATCGGTCTGCTCCAAAAACAGGTCTGCGTCCTCTTCGTGCACGATCTTCTCGTTCACCAAGCGGTCACAGTAGTTGACAAAATCCTCTTCTTTTTCCAGATCTGCACCCAGCAGGCGGGCGTCCCGCTTGATCACCCGGTACGCACCGGTGGCAAGGTTCAGCAGCGAGATCTCCAGCACGTTGTCGGTAAAGATCTGGTAGGCCTGCAAGGCCAGCGCGGTCTTTTCGGTGCCCGGGTTCTCCACCCGGCGGTCGCGGCGCATCAGGTCGCGGCGCAGATCCCAGTAATCCTGATTGGTGGGATCTGCCAGCAGTTTTTCGGCGTTTTCCACCGGCATGGGCTTGAAGAAGTAGTAGCCCTGCGAATACAGGCAGTCTGCGGCTTGCAGCATGGACACCTGCTCCGGGGTCTCCACACCCTCGGCGATGATGGGCAGGTTCAGCCGGTGTGCCATATCCACCACCGACTCCACGATCTGCACGCCCTTGCTGCGGTTCTCCTGATTCATGTCGATGAGCTTCATGTCCAGCTTGATGGCATCGACGTTGGTATCCTTGAGCATATTCAGCGAGGAATACCCGCTGCCGAAGTCGTCCATCATCACCGAGAAGCCCTTGCGGTGCAGGCCCTGAATGGCGCTTTCCACCATCTGGGTGTCCTCGGCTACCATGGTCTCGGTGATCTCGGCCAGCAGGAGCTTTGGCTCCAGCTTATATTTTTCCACCAGATCCGCAAAGATCTGCGGCACATCCAGATTGAGGATATCCTGCACCGAAACGTTCACCGACACCGGCACAAGGTTGCTGCCGCTTTCCTGCCACTTCTGCAAAGTCTGGCAGACAGATTCCCAGATGTACTGGTCCAGCCTCGTTACAAGGCCGGTGCGCTCCAGCAGCGGCATAAACTCGGCAGGGGGAACACAGCCCCGGGTGGGGTGGTTCCAGCGCACCAGCGCCTCCATGCCCACGATGGCGCGGGTGATGCTGTTGCACTTGGGCTGCAAAAAGAAGCAGAATTCGTGGTTATCCAGTGCGCGCTCCAGCTCGCCCAGCAGCTGCTGCTGTTCTTTCAGCTCGTTGAGCATGGTGGGCTCAAAGCGGTGCAGGTAGCCGCTGTCGGTCGTCACACCGGCAATCTGCGCGTAGTTGCACAGGGTGGCGGCATCTGCACCGGGGTTTGCCTGCACAGGGCACACGCCCATTACCATAAAGAAGGTGACATCCTGCCTTCCGGCAGCCATGCAGGCCTGCAGCGTGGCAAGCACGGCGGTCTGCTCGGCCTTTTCGTCTGGCAGGCACAGGAAAAAGTCATCGTTTCCAAAATAGCCCACAGGATAGCCGGTCTGCCTGCTGTAACCCAGCAGACAGTTTGCTACAGTTTCCAGCAGAGCATCGCCCTTTTCGGTGCCGTAAAGCTCGTTATAAAGCTTGAAGTGCTGGATATCCACAGCGGCAACAGCCCATTCTGTTCCCTGATGCGCGGTCAGGAATGTATGCAGGGCCTGTAAAAATGCGTCCTTGCGGTCGATCCGCCCCAACGCAGCAGATGCCGGTGCGGCGGCATCTGTTTTGGTCTTTCGTTCCTCTGACATAACGATTCCTCACAATTTGGATAGTTTCAATACGGATAAGCCGATTGCGGTCGGTTTGTATACTTTATAATCAGTATAACACGGTTTAAGTCGTTTTGAAATAGTTTTTTCACACTTTTTAACAACATTATTCGAGCGAAGTGCAACAAAAATGCCACACACGGCGGAGCCGGTGCGGCATTCGGGGTCATTTGGTATTCTTGTTGTCGTCCTTGTTTTCCTGTTCGGCGCGGCGCAGCATCTCCCGCAATGTGGGCAGACTGCGCAGCTTGCTGCCGTGCCGGAGCTTCGGGTAGGCACGCAGCATACGGCGCGGGCCCACGATGCGGGGGGTGCGCAGCAGCTGCGCCTGCATCTCCTCGCTGCGCTGCTGCAGCTCTGCGGCCAGCTGTTCCAATTGCAGCAGCTCGGCGGCGCGCTCGGCAGTGCCTTTGGCGGCAAGACGTGCGGCGTTGGCAGCTTCGGCAGCGTTCAGGCGGGCGTCCTCGCTGGCGCGGCGGGCAGCCTCGGTAGCCTCGGCAGCCTTGGCGCGGATGGCAGCCATGGTCTCACGGGCAGAGGGGCGCTTTCCGGCAGCATCCCGCGCTTCGGCGGCGGCAAGCTTGAATTGCAGCCGTCCCTCGTCCAGCTTCTTGTCGGCGTTCAGGGTGGTGGTGCCCAGCAGCTGGGTCATGGCATCGCTGACGGCGTGGATACTGTCGCCCAGCTGCTCCATGGTGTCCAGCGTATCAGCCAGTGCAGAGGCAGCAATGGCGGTAGCCACCACGTCCACCGCATATACGGCGTACAAAAAGCACATGAGGATAACCCCCACAAAGGGCGGGATCAGGTCTACAAGGTCAGCCACCACCGGGTGCACGATACGCATGACCACCAGCGTGCCCACACCCCACAGCAGGCAGAATTCCAGACAGATATAGCCCCCGATGTTAAAGGGAAAATCGCTGTAATCCCACCAGCGAGTGTGGTAGATCTTATACAGCGCCCAGCCGCCCGCCAGTTCCAGCGCACTGGGCAGGATGACGCCGCCTATATACAGCAGCAGGATGCTGTGCTGCAAGGGCGTAAGGGCAAACAGCACGATGATCATGCCAAAGCCGTAGATGGGGCAGACCGGGCCGTTGAGAAAGCCCCGGTTCACCAGCTGACCGGTGGTGGCGGCGGCATAGATGACCTCCAGACACCAGCCTATGCAGGAATAGATCAGGAAATAGGCCAGAATATGGTACAGCGAAAAGCCGCATACCACGGTATCGGTAAGAAAGCTTACCATAGGCACCTCCGTTCTTCAGTTCTGTTTGGATACGATCTTATATTCGTCCCCCGGCTCAAAAAAGGGACAGGCAGCGGTATTGTGCGCAAGATAGCGTGCCATCTCGTCCTCGTCCAGCGCAGCGCCCTGCGCGCAGTAATAGCTGCCGTATTCGTCCTGAACATTATTCAGGCACAACTCACAGGGGTCAGACATTTCCTTCGCCTTCCTGCGTGGCGGCTTCGGCAGCGGCAGCTTCGCGTGCCATCCGCTTGAGCACCTTGGGGTCTACCCATGTCACGCTGTCGGCACCGGGCTTTTTGCGGGCAATGAGTGCCTTGATCTTGATGCCCATTTCGGTGAACATGCCCTCGTGCTCGGTGCGGATGTTCCATTCCGGCTCGTTCTCGTGGAGGTCGTAGGTGATCCACTCGATGTCGTAGCCGGAAGCGGGGAAATACTCCACGCTGTCCCGGAACAGATCATCGTCGTCGGTCTTGAAGTAGATCTCGCCGCCGTCCTTCAAAAACTCGCGGTAGGCGATCAGCTGGCGCGGGTAGGTAAGGCGGTGCTTGTGGGAGGAGTCGTTCTTGCTCCACGGGTTGCAGAAGTTGATATAGATGCGGCTGACTTCATCCTCCGGGGTGATGACGCCCTTGATGCGCTCGATATCGGTGCTCATGATCTTGACGTTGTCGATAGGGCGTCCGGCTGCCTGATAGGCGGCTTCGATCTTGCGCTTGGCAAGGATGAGCACCTTGTCGGTGATGTCGATGCCCAGATAGTTATTTTCCGGGTGGGCACAGGCCAGCTGAGAGATGAAGCCGCCCTTGCCGCAGCCCAGCTCCAGAATAAAGGGCTGCTCCGGGCGGGCATACTGGCCGTGCCATTTGCCGCCCCAGATGAGGGGCTCGTGCACATGGAAATCCGCGGCCATCAGTTCGTCGTGGGCATAGGGTTTGAAACGCATTCTCATAGTTTGTTGTTCTCCTTCAAAAATCTCTCCACCTGCTCCGGGGTGGCGGCGCAGCTGCCCTGACAGATGCCGGGCTTGCCGCCGCCGCGTCCGTTCAGGGCGGCGTTCAGGGCTTTGGTCAGGGCGCGCACATCGCCGTCTGCCTGCGCGATGCAGTAGCCGGTGCCCTTTTCGGTGGTGGTCAGGGCGGCGCAGAGACCGGTGGTGGCTTCGGTCAGGCGCACCGCCAGCCGGTGCAGGCCGTCCGGGTCAAGGCCGGGCACTGTGCGGATGGCATCCTCACCGGGGTTTGCCAGCTGGGCAAGTGCATCAAACAGCTGAGAACATACGCCAAAGTGTGTAAACTTGAGCGCAGTATACTCGTCGTAGACGCGATGCACCGCCACAGCGGTCTGGTCAGCCTTGGCCGAGAGCAGCGCCCCGATCTCTGCCTGCCGCTGGCGCATAGCCTGTGCAGCAAGCAATGCCCGCTGGCCGCACACCACGCTCAGCCGCACGCCGCCCTTGTAGTTCTCGCTGGCCAGAATTTTGATCTGTCCCACCTGTCCGGTGGTGCGGGTGTGGGTGCCGCAGCAGGCGCAGACATCCGCACCGGGAATGGTCACGATGCGCACCTGCCCTTCGATCTCCTTTTTGGAGCGGTAGACAAGGGCGGCAAGCTCCTCCCGGGTGGGGTAGCTGACCAGCACCGGCACATCCTGCCACACGATGCGGTTGGCGGCAAGCTCGGCTGCCTGCAGGCCCTCGGCAGAAATGGGCACGCTGGTGTCCATGCGCACAGCCTCGGAACCGATGTGGAAGCCCACATTCTCGGCCCCGAACATCTGGTGCAGGATGCCGGAAAGAATGTGCTCACCGGTGTGCTGCTGCATTTTGTCAAACCGCCATTCCCAGTCGATGCAGCCGGAAACGGCAGTGCCGGGAACAGCGCTTTCCGGCAGAGCGTCCACGCTGTGCCAGAGGATGCCGTCACGCTCGTGCACATCGGTCACATTCAGCGTGGCACCGTCCGGCAGGGTCAGGGTGCCCCGGTCGGCAGGCTGACCGCCGCCCTCCGGGTAGAACACTGTGCCGTCCAGCGCAATGCGCCCGCCGCCGGTCTTTTCGTCCGGCTCTGCGGCAAGGATGATGCTCTCGCACTGGGTGCGGAAAGCGTCCTGTTCAAAGTATTTTTCTGTGCGCTGCATGGCGCGGGTACCTCCTGTTCAGGGTGCAGTTTGACGATTTAAAATGGCCGCCGCAGGCTCTGGCCATATTCAGCGGAAAATTTATTTTTATTTTTGCAGAATTGGAACGACTGCGGTCGTTCCAATTCTGCTTTTTCACGCAAGGGGCCGTAAAGGCCAACAACAAAAGAGATTTTACTGCATCTGCCGGTTTCGGCCCTTCTGGTGAAAATGCGTTTGGAGCGGCCCGCGTTTGCGCAGCAATGAAAGCCCCGGTGGGGCTTTTAAGCGGCGAGCGGTCTGCGTCAGCAGATGGAGGGGCCTTGCCCCGACAAGTTCCGCAGGCCGCGACAAACGCGAAATAAAAAATCTGGATTCCGCTGAACATAGCCAGAGCGAAAGCGGAGGCTATTTAAAATCGAAAAAGGGATACACACCCAGTTTAAAAATAAGTATACCACGTTTTTTGCCTGTGGAAAATAGTCTGCGGATATGTTATGATAAGAAACAACGATATTCCCATAAAATGTTAAAAATGAGGAAGGTAATAGCATGCGTGAAAGTGGAATCCTGATGCCGGTGTCCAGCCTGCCCGGCCCTTACGGTATTGGCTGCTTTGGCAAGGAAGCATTCAAGTTTGTGGATTTTCTGGCACAAGCGGGCCAGAAGATCTGGCAGATCCTGCCGCTCAGTCCCACCGGCTACGGTGACAGCCCCTATCAGAGCTGCTCGGCCTTTGCGGGCAACCCCTATTTTATCGACCTCGACGCTTTGAAGGAAGAGGGCCTGCTCACCGCCGCCCAGCTCAAGGCTGAAAAATGGGGCACAGACCCCAAAGAGGTGGACTACGGCACTTTGTATGTGAGCCGCTTTAAAGTCCTGCGCACCGCCTACGCCGCATGGCGCAAGCAGTGCACTGGGCTTCACGGCTGCAGCTATTACTTCCCGGATGATTATTATGCCTTTATCCTCGCCAATGAGGAATGGCTGGACGATTACGCCCTGTACATGGCCCTGAAAGTGGCCAACGGCATGAAGAACTGGGTGGAGTGGGACAAGCCCTACCGTCTGCGCGACAGGAAGGCCCTTGCCGCCTTTGCCGCCGAAAACGAGGAAGAGATCGGGTTCTGGAAGTTCGTGCAGTACAAGTTTGCGGCCCAGTGGCAGGCGGTGAAGGCCTACGCCAACAAAAAGGACGTGCAGATTTTGGGCGACATCCCCATCTATGTCTCTGCCGACTCGGTGGATGCATGGGTGGGCGGCGCGCTGTTTGAGCTGGATGCCGACGGCGGCTTTGCCCGTGTGGCGGGCTGCCCGCCGGATTACTTCTCTGCCGACGGTCAGCTGTGGGGCAACCCGCTGTACAACTGGGCCTACCACAAAAAGACCGGCTACGCGTGGTGGGTGCGCCGGGTGCGCCACGCACTGGGCATCTACGACCTGCTGCGCATCGACCACTTCCGCGGCTTCGATACCTACTGGGCCATCCCGGCGGACAGCACCACCGCCCGCACCGGCAAGTGGGAGAACGGCCCCGGCATGGAGCTGTTCGATGCGCTGGAAGCTGCCCTTGGCAAGCTGCCCATCATTGCCGAGGATCTGGGTGAACTGTTCCCCAGCGTGCGAAAGCTGCTGGCCGACAGCACCTTCCCGGGCATGAAGGTGCTGCAGTTCGCCTTCAGCGGCGGGGACAGCGAGTATCTGCCCCACAACCACGTCAAGAACAGCGTGGTGTATCCCGGCACCCACGATAACACCACCCTGACCGACTGGTGGGAGAACGGCGCTTCCGAAAAGGAAAAGGCTGCCGCTGCCGCTTACCTGCACCTGACCGGCGTAAAGCCCACCGCAAAGGAGCTGGCGGCCATCCGGACCGATGATGTCCGCATCGCTCTGCTGCGCGCAGCGCTGGGGTCGGTGGCTGACCGGGCCATCATCCCCATGTACGACTGGCTGGGTCTGGGTGCGGAAGCACACCTGAATACCCCCGGCAAGCTGGGCGGAAACTGGGCATGGCGCGCCGCAGACGGCTTTGCCGCCAAGGCACTGGCCAAGACCATCCGCGACGAGTGCAGTGTGTACTGCCGCGTATAAACAGAAGGCACAGAGCGGCGGGAGCTTAGCAATTTGACGAAAATATAAAAACTCCGGCAGAAAATTGTGCGTTTTGCTGGTAAAATCGGAAGCTGAATGGTATAATGTTGCTAAAGCGGCATTATGCCATTTTTCTTTGCCTGATGCGTTCCCGGCATTTCCGGAAACAGGGCGGGCACGAGATGCATAATGCGGCAGATGGTTCCTGAACGTATGGGGAACAGGTGACTGCACGCGGGATACGGGAGCGCCGCGTGCGCAGATGATGGGGAAAATTACATGAAGAAAGAATGTACCGAGCAGGATCTGCGGGAACTTGCGCGCTCAGCGCAGGCCGTATTTGAGGCAGTGACCCTGACCGAAGCACCGCTTTGTGACGGCTGGCAGGACGATGGCCTGCGGGTGGACTACGAGCTGCGCAATGGCCGTGTGGACTGTGTGCTGCACCGCAGAGTGGAAGCGGACGGCAAATGCTGGGAGCTGGAAATGTGCGCACCGCTGGCAGGCAATGTGCTGCCGGAAGAGCGCATGACACCCCGGGAGCGGGAACTGTGCCGCGAGGATATGAGCCACGATTTCCTTACCGGCGTGTACAACCGCCGCTATCTGGAAACGGTGTTTGCCCAAAAGCTGGAACAGTGTGCAGCGCAGGGCCGCAAGGCGGCTGTGGCGCTGGTGAGCATCGACAACGGCCAGAAGCTGCGGGATACCTACGGCCAGCCTGTGATGGACCAGCTGCACTGCTTTGTGGGCAACCAGTGGAAAAAGAACTTTGATACCCCTGCGGCCCGCGTGGTCTGCCGCCTGACCGGCAGCATCTTTGCGGTGGGCTGTCTGGATGCCGACGGCAAGCAGCTGGCAGAGGAAATGCAGAACCTGTATCGGCAGATGCCCCGGGAATGCATCACCACCACCGGCATGATGCGCCGGGTGCCCTTTACCCTGAGCTGCGGAGTGGCGAGCCTTGAGGATGTCCCTGCAAAGAACTGGCAGGCGCTGTACGAGCTGTGCGATGCACGCCTGCGGGAGGCACAGAACGCCGGCGGCGATCAGATGCGTGCAGAATAAAACCAGTGTATAAAATCCCCCTTTTGGCGCAGACTAAGGCCAGAAGGGGGATTTTTTGTATGGAAAACCAGAAAAACGACAACCTGAACCTGCTGGAAGCGGTGGTGCAGAACACCGAGATGGGCAAGAACACCCTGGAGCAGATTTTACCCATGACCAACGATGTGCAGTTCAAGGCCGAACTGCTGCGCCAGCGCAACATCTACCACCAGCTGAATCAGGAGGCGCACACCGCCATAGAAGCCTGCGGCGGCAGCGCGCAGGGGCAGAGCACCATGGCAAAGCTGAACACGAAAATGGGCATCGGGCTCAAGACCCTTACGGACAAATCTACCCGCAATCTGGCCGAGATGCTCACACAGGGCAGCGGCATGGGGGTGGTGGACTGCGTAAAAAGCTGCAAGGACTACCCCAACGCCGCCCCGGGCGCAAAGCGCCTTGCCCAGCGGCTGCAGGATTTTGAAGAGGATAACCGCATCCAGCTGGAACGGTTTTTGTGAATACGTTCCACCCCATAAAAACACAAAGTCGGGCAGTCCGCAGGCTGCCCGACTTTGCTATGATCTAAATATTTTTCCGCTATTGCGAAGCATTTACTCCCACAGCTTTTCGGGGTACTGGCCCTCGGCGGTCTTGCGGGCAATGGCCTCCACCACCAAAGGCTTATCCTCCCGGTAGGTGACGCCGAACCACTTATCCGTACTGCGCAGCACCTGAATTTTTGCCTTGTTCTCCTCGATCAGCTCGGTCACCACCAGCGGCAGGAAATACTCGCACTTCAGGGGGTTCACCGGCAGATTCTCGGTCAGCCAGCCCGCAAAGCGCTGCTCGGCCTCGTCCAGAAAGCTCTTGCCGAAGCCCCACAGGTTCATGCTCACAGGGGTGTCGCCGGGCAGGTCCACCCAGCTCTCGCCGCCGTCCTCGGTGTAATGTGCGCCGCCGTCGCAGGGCTCGATGCGGGTGCGCTCGGTCACGCTTTGCAGGGTGCCGTCCTCGTTCTTGATGCACACGCCGCGTGCCACGCTGCCGTTCTCGGACAGGGTATTCTTCAGCAGATAGCTGACCATGCAGTAGCGGTAGAAATCATCATCGGCGTGGGTGGACAGGTAATCGTACATCACCTGAAACGCCTCCGGACCGTAGTAGTCGTCCGCATTGATGACCGCAAAGGGGCCGTCAATCAGGGGCTTTGCAGCCAGCACGGCATGGCAGGTGCCCCAGGGCTTTACACGTCCCTCCGGCACGGCAAAGCCTGCGGGCAGCTCTTCCAGCTGCTGGAAGGCATACTTCACCTTCATCGCCTTGGCCACGCGGTCGCCGATGGCTGCCTTAAAGGCATCCTCGATCTCGTGCTTGATGACAAAGATCACGGTCTCAAAGCCGGCGCGGCGGGCGTCGTAAAGGGAATAGTCCATAATGACCTGTCCGTTGGGGCCCACCGGGTCGATCTGTTTCATGCCGCCGTAACGGCTGCCCATGCCGGCAGCCATGACGACCAGTACCGGTTTATTCATCTGCAATTCCTCCTGTATCTGCCGGGGTTTCCGGCATTGTATCGTTCTGAGGCTATTATACACTGCTTCGCCGCCGGTGGCAAGGCACAGAAGGGGGGAGAGGATCAGAAATGCGCGCCGCGTGCGCTTTGCGCATATTCAGCGGAAAAATTCTTTTTTAATAGCGCAATGCCGGAGCGTCTGCGGACGCTCCGGCATTGCATTTTCACGGGAGAGGGCGCGGCAGGGCAGCTCCATCTATGAAAAAGGAGATCGGAAACGCCCGCAGGCGTTTCCGATCTCCCAAATCAAACTGTTTTTCCGCTCACCCCAGCTGGCTCTGGGTCAGGGACAACCGCTGGTAGGCGATGCGCGGGGTGCCGTCCTCCACATGGATAATGCCGCAGCGGGTAAAGCCCTCGCTTTCCAGCAGGTGCTGCATCACCTTGTTGTCGGCGTGGGTGTCGGCGCGCAGGCTCTCGCAGTGCTCCAGACACCACTCCACCACTGCTTTGCCGATGCCCTTGCTCTCGCCCGCCGAAGCCAGCCGGTGCAGCGTACCGTAGGGCAAAGTGTCGTTGAGCCACTGTCCGTCCTCAATGACCTTGTAAGTGGGGTCCTCGCCAAGGACAAAGGCAAACACCGCCTGCATCTGGCCGTTTACCATGTACACGAACAGCCGGTTGGTATCGATATCCTCTTCCAGCAGCTCCGGGCTTGGGTAATTGTCCCCCCACTGGGTAGGGTTGCCGTTTTTCGCCATGAATTCCCGCGCATGGGCATAGATATCCAAAATCCGTGCCATATCTGCTCTTACCGCTCCGCGAAACATATCCACTCATCCTCTCTTGCCCGCGCCCTGCCGCGCGGGGTACATTTATTTTAGTATAACACAATATTCCATAAAGTACCAGATTTTTCTCCATTTCGCAGCAAAAACAGACCGCCGTGCGCGGGGCAGCAGCACGACGGTCGGGGCAGCAAATCAAAAGAGGGTTTCATGCGGTGGGGCGGCGGGGAGCAGTGCCGGTGCGCACCAGCCGGTACTCCCGGGGGCTCAGGCCGTAGCGCTCGTGGAACAGGCGGTAGAAGTAGCTGGTGTTCTCGTATCCCACCTGCGCAATGATCTGCTGAATGTTCAGATCGCTGCGGCGCAGCAGCCGCGCGGCGGTCTCCATGCGGTGCTTTTGCAGCAGCTCCTTGTAGGTGCGCCCAGTCTGGGCGCGCACGCACTCGCTGACATACGCCAGCGAAACACCATAAGCCCTTGCCACATTGGAAAGGCTGGCCTCACGATAATTTTGGGTGATCTCCTGCAGCGCCGCCTGCACCAGTGCATCGCGGCTCACGGCCTCCATGCGGGCTTGCTGCGGGGAGCGTTCAAGCTTTGCCATCATTGTATCTGTCCTCCGTAACGGTGCGGCAGGCGGGGGACTGGGGGAAGCCGGACCACCCGCCGCACGATAACTGCGGAGCCCCTTCCGGGCTCTTATACCCTGAATACGAATCACCCGCCGCAAACATTGCAGAAAAGATAAAAATTTTTTATTATTTTTCGTCCTGCGGAAAAAGGCTGCCTGCACCGCAGCGGCACAGACAGCCTTTTTCTCATCTCGTCGTTTACTTAATTGGTTCCTTTGAAAACATCAAAACAGTATTCAATCCCTTATCCGATTTCAATACTGCCTCTCCATACTGACAAATCGGCAATTGCCTGTTATTATTAAATCGTCTGTCTGGACCTCCCGATTTATTGACATATCTCCAAGTATGATCTACAACATGTGCATCTTTCGTCAATGCTTCGCTCTCAATAAACCGTGTTGTATGTATATCAATCGAAAAATCCGAATAGCTTAATGCACCTATTGAACTTCCCTGTATAAGGAATAGCTTATCGGGGAAAAAAGCCAATTTTTCTCTTCCCATTGCAAAGCAAACAACTTGGGTATCTGTTTTGAACGGAAATGGTGCAGTTTTTGAAACACCGCATCGCACTCGTTGAACTTCGTGTCCAGCTCCTGCTGTATATTTTCTATCAATGACCTTGTTCGTTTGTATAATTCTCCAGATTTTTTCACTTTCAGCTATATTACGGAAAGGCTTCATCTGTTGTTCAACTACGCATTCCTGATCTGCATCAATCTCATACTTTATTTCAATTTTCTTGGTGAGCCTTATATACAATTTAATTGCAATCGATACTGCCAAGAACAAAATAAAAATTGGATGTGCTACACATGCAAACAAAAATGCCCAACAGGCTAATGTTGCGTAGAAATCCATTGATAAAACTTTCTGAGCCGCAGACAAAATATCTTCAAGCCCGTCTGATTCCATTTGTGCCGCTGAGCCATTTACAATATTTTCCGTGCTAGAATAGTTGCTTCCTGGCGTTTTACCAACTGTGTCAACATAAGAAATGCCAGTACCAGGAATTGACATCGTTCTGCGAATTGTACCGTTTGCCGTTTTCGTTATTCTGTATCCTTTTACACCCCAACTATATCCAATGCCCGATTTACTGATATTAACACGAAATCCACCGCCAAGATTTATGCTTTTACGATAGCGAAATCCCATAACTTCCTCCTGCATATCAATTTCTATTTTATCATATCACTTTCCAAGCTTTATGACAACATGCAGCAGAAAAAGGCTGCCTGCACCGCAGCGGCACAGACAGCCTTTTCCAGAAGAAAATAAGGAAAACACGCGCCCAAAGGGGCTGGGTGAGTATCAGAACATACTTTCGTCCTTGTAGCGCCCGGTGCACACGAACTGCACCCACTCGGCTACGTTCACGGCGTGGTCGCCGATGCGCTCCAGATACTTAATGACCATCAGCAGGTCCAGCGCTGCGTCCACCTTGCCGGGGTCTTCGGCGATCTCCTGCGCCAGCTGATGCTTGATGGCATTGAAGTCGTAATCCACCGCGTCGTCTGCGGCGATCACCCTGCGGGCGGCATTTTCGTCCTCTGCCGTCAGGGCATCGAGGGCATCCAGGATCATCTGGTGGGCCTTTTTGCCCATGGCAATGGCCCGACTTACCGCCGGGTCGCCCTCTTTGCGGACGGTGACAAGGTGGGGGATGATCTCGGCGATGTCGGCGGCATGGTCGCCGATGCGCTCAATATCCGTGACCACCTTCATGGCAGTGGAGATGCGGCGCAGATCGCCTGCCACCGGCTGCTGACGCAGCAGCAACGTCATGCAGCGGTGCTCGATATCCCGCTCCATATTGTTGATGCGGGCATCCTCCTTCACGATGGCCGCAGCCGCATCGGCATCAGCAACGCAGAGCGCTTCCAGAGCGTTCTCCACGGCATCGGCAGAGTTGCGGCCCATTTCGGTCAGCGAATTTTTCAGCGATTCCAGATCGGTGTCGTACTGTTTACGGATACTCATAGCTGTTTCCTCCTTTAACCGAACCGACCGGAAATGTAGTCCTCGGTGCGTTTATCCTGCGGTGCGCTGAAGATCTGCGCCGTGGGGCCCACTTCCACCAGCTCGCCCAGCAGGAAGAAGGCGGTGCGGTCGCTGATACGGGCCGCCTGCTGCATGTTGTGGGTAACGATGACCACCGTGTAGTTTTTCTTCAGCTCACTCATCAGCTCCTCCACCTTCATGGTGGAGCCGGGGTCCAGAGCACTGGTGGGCTCGTCCATCAGCAGCACTTCGGGCTTCACTGCCAGTGCGCGTGCGATGCACAGACGCTGCTGCTGGCCGCCGGAAAGGCCCAGCGCGCTCTTTTTCAGGCGGTCCTTCACCTCGTCCCACAGGGCTGCGCCCCGCAGGCTGCTTTCCACCAGCTCGTCCAGCTCAGCCTTATTGCGCACGCCGTGCAGCTTGGGGCCGTAGGTGATATTGTCGTAAATGCTCATGGGGAAGGGATTGGCCTTCTGGAACACCATGCCCACCCGGCGGCGCAGGTCTGTAAGCTGCATTTCCCGGGCAAAGATGTCCTCGCCCTTCAGCCGCACATCGCCCTCGATGCGCACATTCGGCACAAGGTCGTTCATGCGGTTGAGGGTCTTTAAAAAGGTGGACTTGCCGCAGCCGGAAGGGCCGATGAGAGCGGTGATCTCCCGCTCGCCCACGTCCAGCGAAATGCCTTTCAGCGCCTTGAAGTCGCCGTACCAGAGGTTCAGGTCTTTTGCCGATATCACCGGCACATTCGTGTTTTCCATAGAGTACCTCATGTTTTAAAAACTTCTCCGATCTCCATCCGTGAAAAGGCGTTTGGAGCGGCCCGCAGGCCGCGACAAACGCAACGATTAAAATCACTTTCCGCTGAAGATGGCCAGAGCGCAAGCGGAGGCCATTTTTGATCCTCCGGGGACCGAGAGGTTTTACTGCTTCTGTTTCAGTTTTGCTTTGGCCAGCCGGGCCGCCAGATTGATGACCAGCACCAGCACCAGCAGCACGGCACCGATGGCCCAGGCGGAGGCAAAGTCGCCGTCCTCAAAGGCACGCAGGTACAGCAGCACCGACAGGGTGGCACCGTTGGAGGTGTAGGCCTTGACCACACCCTTGGCGATCACTTCCGCCGCACCGGCGGTGAACAGCAGCGCGGCACTCTCGCCCACGATGCGGCCCACGGCCAGGATGCAGCCGGTGACGATGCCATCCATGCTGCAGGGCAGCACGATGGTGCGGATGATATGCCACTTGCCGGCACCCAGACCCAGCGCACCCTCGCGGTAGCCCTGGGGCACCGTTTTCAGGGATTCCTGGGTGGTGCGGATGATGGTGGGCAGGTTCATCACCACCAGCGTCAGGCTGCCGGACAAAAGACAGGTCTGGAAGCCCAGCGCCTGGCTGAACACCAGCATGCCCACCAGACCATAGAGGATGCTGGGGATGCCGGCCAGCGTCTCGTTGGTGAACTCGATCACCTCGATCAGACGGCGGTTGGAGGCGTACTCTGTCAGATACACCGCTGCACCCACCCCCAGGGGCAATACAATGAGTACTGTGAGCAAGATGACATACAGGGTGTTGAGGATGGCCGGCAGGATGCCGTCGGTGCCTTTCAGCACGCTGGCCGTGGTGGTGAGAAAGTTCCAGCTGATGTGCGGCACACCGCGCACCAGCACCATGCCCAGGATGCCCGCCACCAGCGCCATCACCAGCAGGGCAGCCGCCCACACCAGCACCGTCATCACACGGTTCCAGGCGCGGCGGGAGGGCGAAAACCCGTTATGCATCGCGGTCGCCTCCCTTCAGCACCACGTTGAGCACCACATTGATGATCATGATGAACCCGAACAGCACCAGCGCGATGCTGAACAGCGCCTGCCGCTGCAGGCCGCCGGCGTAGCTCATTTCCTTGGCAATGGCCGTGGTCAGGAAGGTGACGCTGCGGAACAGGCTGTCCGGCATATTGGGGCTGTTGCCGGCCACCATCATTACCGCCATGGCCTCGCCGATGGCGCGGCCGATGCCCAGCACGATGCCGGCGGCAATGCCGCTTTTGGCAGCAGGCACGCTGATCTTGAACCAGGTCTCGGTGTCGGTGGCACCCAGGGCCAGGCTGCCCTGCTCATATTCCGGCGGCACGGCGTTGAGGGCCGTGACCGACACGGACACGATGCTGGGCAGGATCATGATAGACAGCACCACGATGGCCGACAGCAGGCAGGCACCGGACGCCTTGCCAAAGGTCTTTGCCACGGCGGGCACCAGCACCTGCATGCCCAGCAGGCCGAACACCACGCTGGGGATGCCGCTCAGCAGCTCAATGGCCGTGACCACCACCGTGCGCACCTTCGGGCCGGCCGCCTTGGACAGGAACACCGCCGTGAGCAGGCCGATGGGCACACCGATGAGGGTAGCACCCAGCGTGCCGTACACACTGGACAGGATAAAGGGCAGGATGCCGAACTTCGGGTCGGCGGCGGTGGAGGCCCACTCGGTGCCCAGCAGGAACCGGAACAGGCCGATCTTGTGGATGGCCGGCACGCCGGAGAGGACCATGTACACCGTGATGAGCACCACGCAGCCCACCGCCAGCATGCCGCACAGGAAGAAGATGAAATTCATCATCGCTTCCAGCCAGTCGGCAGGGGTGCGGGGCAGCCGTACCCGAGCCAGATAGGATTTTTTGTTCATAGCTGAAAACCTTTATAAAAGCCGCGTCGGCTCGCAGAAACGGCAGGCCAACGCGGTGGGCTAATTTTATCATTGTCCCCATCCTGTTTACCGGGTCAGTTCGGCCGGGAGTTTCACCAGCGAATGATCCGAGGGTGGGACCCTGTTGCCGTAGGCAATAGGGCGGGAGCTGGAAGCCCCGAATTTCGCGGGGGAACTCCCAGCCGGGCTGACCCTGAGCGCCTTTTACTCGTTCACGGGCACAGCGCCTGCGGTGCGGATGAGGTCGGCAGCGTCCTTGCTGGCGGCAAAGTCCATGAAGGCCTGTGCCTGCTCCGACAGGGTCACGCTCTTGTTGGTGACGAACACAAAGGGACGCTGGATCTTGTAGCTGCCGTCCTTGACGGTAGCCTCGCTGCACGCCACGCCTTCCACGGTGACCATGGCTACGGTATCGCCTACTGCCGACAGAGAAGCGTAGCCGATGGCCAGAGGGTTGGCCTCCACAGCGCTGATGACAGCGCCGGTAGCCGTCAGCTCCTGCGCGTACTTGCAGGAATCCTTGACGTCCACGATGCTCTCGAAGCCATCGCGGGTGCCGGAGCCAGCCTCGCGGCCCACTAGAACGATCTCGCCGTCGTCGCCGCCGACCTCGGACCAGTTGGTGATCCCGCCGGTAAACATCTGCTTGAGCTGGTCAACGGTCAGGTCCTCGACCTTGCTGTCCTTGTTGACGATGATGGCGATGCCGTCCAGAGCTACAATCGTGCCGGTGACGCCGGTCTCGTCAGCCTTCAGGGCGCGGGAAGAAAGGCCGATGTCCAGAGTCTTATCGGCAGCGCCGGTGATGCCTGCGCCGGAACCGGTGGGGTCATAGCTGATGGTGACATCCGGCTCGATCTCAGCGAAGCCCTCGGTCAGGGCGGCGATGACGTTCTTCATAGAGGTGGAACCGCCGGTGGCGACATTGCCGGACAGCGCAGCCGTAGAAGAAGCGGAAGCAGCAGTGCTGGATGCGGCGGCAGAAGAGGCAGCAGTGGAAGAAGCTGCGCCGCCGCAGGCGGTCAGGGCAGCAGCAGCGGCAGCGGCGCCGCAGATGGACAGGAACGAACGACGAGTGATCTTTTTCATCATAATATCTCCTTCAACTGGGCCGGCCCTTTTGTTCTGGCCGGGCTGTTTTCCTTTTCCTTGTTGTGTCTCTCTTGGGACGCCTTTATTGTAGCGCACCGCCCATCCTGCTGCGACCATGGCGGCGCAAAATGCAGGTAAAGCTTTGTGCGGTGTTTTTGCGCTGCTGTCATCCTCTGGTAAAGCCGGTGTGGAAAACAGGACACTTGATTTTACATTTCCGGTCAAACTATCAAAAATCTGCACTTTCGTTTGTGCATCCCGCCCGCTGAAGGGTGCAAAAAAGGCTGCTTCACAGAACGTAAAGCAGCCTTTCAGACCCTATTATCGAATCAGAATTTCTCTTCCGTGCCGTCCGGGCGGTAGAGCCGGACATATCTGCGCCACTTGTCCGCGCCCATCACCCGGCTGTAGCAGTCGGCCAGCTCTTTGTTGGCCGTCTCCGCATCCAGTGTCTCCCCCTCGGCAGGCAGGACCAGCACCCGGAACCATGCGTCGAAAAGATGCTCCGTCCAGCCGGTGTCAACGGCCCCGCAGCGGGCATAAAAGCCCAGACGCCGGACGGCCATGGCCTCGTCGTCAGCCTTCTCGGGACACTCGGCCTCAATGAGGATGGCCTTTGCGCCCTCCTCGTGGGCGGGCAGAGCGGCCAGCAGACGTGCGCCAATGCCGGTGCTGCGGTAGGCGGGCAGGACGGAGAAATAGTCCAGCTGGCTCACTTCACAGCCCATAGGCCGCACCATCAGCAGATAGGACACCAGCGTCTCCCCCTCGAACACGCCCCAGGTGTGGGCCATGCCGACGGCTTCACTGTTGAGTATCATGCTCAGGGGTTTCAGCTCGCTGGGCGGGAAGTCGCGGCGCATCTCGTCCAGATACACCCGCGTCAGCTCGTCGGCGGTGAGTTTCTTCCACGTAAAGGTCTGGGGCTTCATATCAAAATTCCTTTCCGATAAAAATACCGCCGGGCCAGGCGCAGCGGCCCGTTCCCGGCGGTGTTTGAGAAGTTGTTTTCGTAAGAAAACAGCTTCTTAGTTACAGCTGCTTGCTCAGGGCATCGTACACAGCCTGCACATCGCCCTTGATGACTACCTGGCAGGCGTTCTTGGCCGGGCGGATGACGCCCTCTGCGCCTGCGGCCTTGGCAGCGGCCTCGTCCACGGAGGCGTAGCTGTGTACCTCAAAGCGGAGGCGGGTGGCGCAGTAGTCCACCTTGACGATATTGTCCTTGCCGCCGAGGGCTTTCAGGATGCCGGAGGCCAGTGCCTCGCTCTCGGCAGAGCTCATGCTGGGCGTCTCGGCCCCGCCGTTCTTATGGTTGTGATAATACTTGCGTCCAAAATAGAAGCAGGCCATGGCCACCATGGCGAGAACGATCTTGAACGGCAGCGTGATCGGAAGGAATGTGACGATGAGTGCAATGACGATAGCAGCGATCCAGCTGTAAATATCCATTCCCAAAAACATACGATAATTCCTCCTTTGGGGAACGATGCGGCGGGCGCTTCCGGCAGGAAGCCGCCCGGACCCAGTCCGGGTACAACACCATATTAACATACTGCCGGGAAAAAAGAAAGCCTTTTCGGGCATCTTTCGGCCCGAGAGCTTGCATCCCGGGCCGGAATCGGGTACTATAAAGACAGTATATCCCCAATACACGGAAGGAGCATCCTTATGGAATGGACTGATATTCGCCTGACCGTATCCAAAGCCGACGCCGAGGCCGCTGAGGCCGTGGCCACCATGATCGCGGAGGGCGGCATTTATATCGAAGACTACAGCGACATCGAGGAACAGGTGGAGCAGATCGCCCACGTGGACCTCATCGAGCAGGAGCTGCTGGACAAGCCCCGGGACACTGTCATCATCCACATGTACCTCGAGCCGGGCGCTTCGCCGGTGGAGACGCTGGCCCTCATCGCAGCCCGGATGGAGGCCGCAGGCATCCCCTACACCTCCGAGACCGAGGGCGTGGAGCAGGAGGACTGGCAGAACGGCTGGCGCAAGTATTACCACCCGATGGACGTGGGCCAGCGCCTCGCCATCGTGCCGTCCTGGCAGGACTACGACACCGACCGCGTCAAGCTCATCCTCGACCCGGGCCTTGCTTTCGGCACCGGCGGCCATGAGACCACCAACCTCTGCCTCGAAGTGCTGGACGAGCGGGTCAAGGGCGGCGAGCGGGTGCTGGACATCGGCACCGGCAGCGGTATCCTCGCCATCGCAGCCCTCAAGCTGGGCGCAGCCGTGGCTGAGGGCGTGGACATCGACCCCGTGGCCGTCCGCACCGCCGGCGAGAACGCCGCCCTCAACGGCGTAGCCGATAAGCTGACCGTCCTCGTGGGCGATCTGTCCGACAAGGCCAGCGGCAAGTACGACATCATCACGGCCAACATCGTGGCCAACGCCATCATGTCGCTGGCCCCCGCCGTTCCCGGCCTGATGGCCGACGACGCTGTCTTCATCGCCAGCGGCATCATCGACAGCCGGAAGGATGAGGTCATCGCCGCGCTGGAAGCCGCCGGCCTCGCCGTGCTGGAAGTGAAGGAGAAGCGCGGCTGGGAGTGCATCGTCTGCAAAAAAGCGTAAGGCCAACCTCTCAGTCAGTGCTTCGCACTGCCATTGCCGGGTTGCGGCTCCCAGCATTCGCTTCGTGCTTGAAAAGCACTTGCGCCTTGCTGGCCGCGGCCCCAACAACGACTCCCTGCTTCCGCCACTGGCGGCGGTCGTCGTTATTGCCCCTAATAGGGGAGCCTAAGATGTAAAGGATCAAAAAATATGCCGCACCGTTATTTTACCACTGAAATTTCCGACGGCACCGCCGTGCTGCGGGGAGCCGACGCCCACCATCTCTCCCGCGTGATGCGGGGCAAACTGGGGGACACCGTCATCCTCTGCGACGGCAGCGCCGTCGAGTATACTGCCACCATCACCGGTTTCGGCGACGAGACGGTGGAGTTCAGCGTGGAGCCGGGCTATCCCAGTGCCGCAGAGCCCACCGTAGACGTCACCCTGCTGGTGGGCTACCCCAAGCAGGACAAGCTGGAGCAGATCATCCGCCACGGCGTCGAGCTGGGCTGTGACCACTTCATCCCGTTTTTCAGCCGCTACTGCGTGGCCGCGCCCAAGAAGGAAGAGCAGAAAAACGAGCGCTACAACCGCATCGCCTTTGAAGCCGCCAAGCAGTGCGGCCGGGGCGTGCTGCCGGATGTCGCCCTGCCCCTGCCCAACTTCGGGGCCCTCTGCCGCAGTCTGGAAGGGTACGACCTCGTGCTCTTCTGCTACG
>ERZ831634.1588-NODE-1588-length-22950-cov-3.811356_pt1 | contig 22950 bp, 18 predicted proteins | sample MGYA00519953_ERZ831634 | MGnify/ENA primary metagenome ERZ831634 (study PRJEB31850, sample SAMEA3708718) | human gut metagenome | biome: human gut; feature: human-associated habitat; material: faeces | place: China | collected 2014 ... | reverse complement strand
TTGAATTGCAAGAAAATCTGCTCGAAACTGCACCGGTCTCATTTTAGAAACACACTCTTAATGAAAGGAACGTGAAGATTCATGCGGAAACTGCACTCGCTGATATCGCTCCTGCTGGTGCTGCTGATGCTTGCACCCTGTGCACTGGCAGATGCGCCGCTGCTGCAAGCCGCGTCGGATTGGAATTTGGCGGATACGCCCCTGTCTGTCACGCTGTCCATCAGCCTTCAAGCACATGCGCCTTTTGATGAGACGCGCACGGCGATGCTTGACCGTGTACTTGCGCCGCTGTCGCTGAATTTGTATGCGGCGGATGGCGAAAGCGGCGTTTCCGTGCTGATGAACGGCAATGAGCTGCTGACGATGGCGCAGAAGGGCGACGCAGTGCAGTTCTCCTGTATGCCGAACGTTTCCTATGCATCGCAGGAGGGGAATGCGCTGGAACTGCTGCTCGGTACGTCTTTGAATTCCATCGACCTGCGCGCTGTTGACGGTACGTTCGAGAAATGGATTGACGACGGCTGGGTGCTGTCAAACGCGATTCTGGAGCCTTTCGCGGAGTACGGCAAACGCAAGAGCGTCAAGACGAGCATCAAGGACATGGGGCTGGCGCGCTCCTGCACGGATTACACCTTCTCCAAGTCGAAGCTGGAGGAAATGCAGCAGACGCTTTTGTCCCTCTGCCCGGAAGGCGATTTGCATGACCTGATTGCGTCGCTGACCTTCTCCGGTACGCAAAAGCTGCGTGTTTACCGCACAGAGGACGAAGTACCGCTGCGTGTGGAGTACAACGGCGTCTGCGGCGTGGATGGCAAACTGCGCACGGTCAAGCTCGTCTGGCGCACAAAGCGAGAGAGCGGCGAAACACGCGATGAAATCACGCTGACGTCCCCCGCAAAGAGCGGCACGGACAAGAACACGCTGGATTTTGAGCGTATTATGACATTTTCCAGCGGCAAAATCACCATGCAGGGCACTTGCTCCTACAAGGTGACGGCGAGCAAGCAGACGACGCAGACCGAGGTCACGTTTGACTTGACGAACCGCTTGGAGAATGACAGCGACAACGTGAGCGGCAGCGTGGCTATCAAGCAGCAGCTGCCGGACGAAGATTACGCCACGAAGCGCACCATCACGCCGAATATCGTCCTGTCCGGGAACGCAGAAGCGCCGGAAATCAGCGGGACAATCGGCTATCAGGAAGAAAAACGCTACGGCACGGCTGAAGAATGCGTGATTACGCTGCGTGCGGCGCGTGCAAGCGAATCCCTGTGGAAGGACACCGCGGCGACGATGGAACTGTCCACGCTCAGCGCGGAGACGCTGCAAAACCTGCGCAGCCAGCTCAGCGGCGCAATTGCGACTGCTATCGTCCGCCCGCTGATTCAGGTTCTCAGCGCGGAGGACGCGGCGTTCTTCTTCTACGAAATGTCGGATGAGGACGTTCAGACCATTCGGCAGGCGGCAGAATCCGCCGTCGAAATCGAATGACACCCGATAAGGAGGGTAAACCCATGCTGAAACGAATCCTGTCTGTCCTGCTCTGCGCGGCGCTGCTGCTTGGCGGCACGGCGCTTGCTGCCAAAGAGGATGACTATACGCTGCCGGAACTGCTCTACCAGCAGTTTGCTGTGCAGGATTACCCCATTCGAGGCTCGGTTGCGGTTACGGCGTCCGGCACGGCGTCGTGGCTGGATTTCCTGCTGCCGTTGACGGCTTCGACGCTGCATGTGCGCCTGCTGAATCTGGAGGACAGCGACGATTTCCAGTATCAGGTGTTTTCGCAGGATGACAGCGGCAGCCAGCAAGGCTTGACGCAGCTGTACCGAGTGGGCGACACGCTGTACCTGCGCACGGATGTGCTGCCGGATGTGCTGCTGTCCATGCCGATGGCGGAATCAGCGAAAAGCAATCCATCGTTCTACTCTGTGCTGGCGGAGATGATGGCGCAGCCCGATATCCTCTGGGAAAGCATGTGGCAGCCGGCGCTGGAGGAATATCTGAACGAACTGGAGCTGTGGCTGGCGGATTACGCCGCTGAACCTGACACGATGACTGAAAACGGCGAGCTTGTCATGCGCGTCAGCTATGTGATTCCAGCGGACGACGTGAAAGAGCAAACGAAGCTGATGTGGAAGCAAGCGCTCTATGACGAGACGCTGCTGACGCTTTTGCGCCCGATGATGACGGAGGAGCAGCAGGCGGTCTACCTCAATCCCGCGCTGGGCTACTTCTACGATGCCTGCATTGACGCCTTGCCGCTGTCGGGCGATTTGCGCCTGTCACGCAAGTTCTCCGCGCGTGGCGATACGCTGTCCGTGGCGGTGGCGCTGCCCCTGCCGCAGAATGCGTGGGGCTACACGACGCTGACCTTCCGGCAGGAGGGCAGCACGACTGCGCTTGTGCTGAACAGCGCGACGCAGACGCTGACATTCAGCATGGCGTCGGCGGACGGCAACCAGAACGCAATTACGGGCAGCATCAGCAGTGTACCCGCCGCGTTCGTAACGGACGCAAAGACGCTGCAGGCGAAATTCACCCTGACCAGCCAGCATTCCGAAACGCAGGACAGCGACGGCACACGCCATGATGACAGTGCGTGGACCCTGACCATCGAGCCGGACACTGACGGCGCGGAAGCAGCGGATTTGGTGACGTTTGAACCGATTACGGCGGAACTTTCCCTCCAGTACAGCACCGAAAGCAGGGAAGGCGCACCGATTCAGCTGCGTGTGATTGCCGCGCTGCACATGGCGGAAGCGGACGTCGGCGTGAAGATGGCACTGCGCACAACGAGCCGTTGGAACGCCCTGACCCTGCCGACGCAGGGCGCGGAGGACGTGATGAGCATGGATACCATGCGCGCTGTGCAGCTGCTGACGACGGCATCGGACAACCTGACGCGGCTGATTGCAGGCGGCAGTGCCCCGGCAGCTACGACCGCGCCGGAACTGCCCACACCCGAACCGAACACGACACCCATTCCGTCGCTGACGGAAGAATAATCAGCAAAAACGCCGCAGTGCATCATCAACTGCGGCGATTTTTGTCGGAAAAGGAGAAATGCTCATGCGGAATGCGCGCGCACTTCAGCGGATTGCCATCATCCTCGCGGTTTTGTTTGCGCTGTCGCTGCTGCCGGTGATGGCGGTCGCGTTCTACAATCACCCGCGCGCGGACGACTACACCTACGGCGCGGTGCTGCGCAAGGTCATCGACGCAGGACAGGGGCTGCCGGAGGCTGTCGCAGCAATTGCCGCCTACGTCCGGAGCACCTACGCGCGCTGGCAGGGGTCGTTCAGCGCGGTGATGCTGTTCACGCTTCAGCCGGGCGTGTTTTCCGACAATGCCTATTGGCTGACGACCGCCCTGACGCTCCTGCCGCTGCTGCTTGGCACGGGGATGCTCCTGCGTCAGCTGGGGAAGATGCTCCATGCGCCGCGCACAATGGTTGTGCTGATTTTCTTGGCGCTCATGACGCTGAGCATCCAGCTTGTGCCGGATTTGAACCAGACGTTTTACTGGTTCAACGGCGGATGCTACTACACGTTCTATTACGCGCTTTCGCTGATGCTGCTGACGGGCACCCTGCGGATTTGCACTGACGGAAAGTGCCGCGCCGGGCGGACTGTGCTGTGCATGGCGCTCGCGTCCTTTATCGGCGGCGGCAACTACACGACCATCCTCGTCACGCTGATTCTGCTGATGCTCCTGCTTCTTGCGCTGCTTGTGCGGAAAAAACCCGCTTGGCGGCAGATATTGCTCGTCATGGTCGCGCTGCTGACTGCGTTCGCTATCAACGCCGCCGCACCCGGCAACCGCGTCCGTGCGGCGACCATCCCGCGCTCGATGGATGCGGTTCCCGCGATTCTCTACTCCTTCGACCGGGCATGGGTGCGCGTGTCGGGCTGGTTTGGCTGGCCGCAGGGAATTGCCATTGCGCTTTTTGCCCTGCTGATGTGGGATTTCGTCGGGCAGTGCGGGCTGAAATTCCGCTTTCCACTGCTGAAAAGCGCGCTGGCGTATGCCATCTTTTCGGCGCAAATGACGCCGTCGCTTTTTGCAATGGCGAATGTCGGGCCGGGGCGGCAAATCGACATCTACTACTATGCGTATGGCTGGCTGCTGCTTTGCTGGACATTCCTCTGGATCGGCTGGCTGCGGAACAGCCGCATTGGCACGAAAATCGACGCGGCGCTTTCGCATCTGACGCGCCATTCCGCCGGAATCGTCGCCATATTGTCGCTTGCGCTGGTGCTGACACTGCCATCTGCGCATCCGACGGCGGGTGCAAGTCCGACGAGCATTGCAGCAGCGAAAGCGCTCATCAGCGGCGAGGCGCAGACGTATCATCAGCAGTACACCGAAATCCTCCAAACGCTGCGTCAGTCCGGCGAGATTTGCGAAATCCCGGATGTTGTGGTCTGTCCGGCGTTCCTGAACCCGCTGGGGCTGGCGGATGAGGGGCAGTCGGGTTACTGGGTGAATCAGGCGCTGGCAAACTATTTCGGGCATCAGCAGGTCATCCGCATTGAACAAACGCCATAAAGAAAGGGGACTGCCCGCGATGGACAGCCCCCCATTTTTATGCCTGTGGGAAAATGCGTTTGTTAACGAAGAAAAACACCACCGCGGAAATCGTGCCGTTGAAGAAGAGCGTGCCGAGCGTGTACACCCAATCCGGCACGAACTTCGCCGCTACCGCGACCCAGATGCAGTTAATCGAGTTCACCAGGCAGGTAATCACGATGAACGCAAGCGCATACAGCAGCACCTGCCGCGCGAGATGCCCTTTGGCGCGGAAAACGTACTTGCGCTGAAGCGGAAAGTTCACGCATTCGCCAAGCACCATCGCCGTCATGTACGCGCACAGGTACGGCAGGCCGCCATGCGCCGTGTCGTAGCCGAAGATGTTCCAACGGAAGGTTTCGCCCAGCAGCGTCATTTCGATGCCGGGCCAGCCGAAGTCGCGCATTGGCAGAAAGGCGAATGCGCGCGGCAGAAAGAGCAGCAGCAGATATTTCAGCACGGTCACGACGCCGGAGACAATCAGGTACAGCCCGCCCTCGCGCAGCCACGCCGGGCAGCGGGATGAATGCGGCTGGCTTGTGTCCGCCATGAAAAGCCTCCTCAGCGATAGATTTTCCGCTCGTGAACGTCCTCAATGCCGGAAAGACGGTGGAAGAACGTGTTGATGATATCGCGCCATTCACGGGCGTTGTGCAGCTGTCGACCGATGCGCTCATCTACTAAAGCACGGTCAAAATCGGGCAGCGGCAGCGCTTTCAGGATGCTCGCGGCGCGCTCCACCCATTCATAGCCCTCAAAATGGTCGTCGTAAATCCGCTGGATCAGCGTCCGCCCGTCGCGCATCTTGAAGGTGTACGGCAAGCGGTGGAAGAAGAGCAGCAGCTCGTCCGGGCAGGTCTGTGTGGATTCAAAGCGACGGCGCAGTGCTTCCGGGTATTGCAGAACATAGCCTGTGCCGTCCGCCGTGCGGTCGATGCCGATGGCGTTGCGGTCGGCCTTGTGGTAAGTGCCCCACGCCTGATACTCGTATCCGTCGGGACTCGGCCCGTAATGCTGGTTCGGCGTGACCATCCAGCAGATGCCCAGCGGTGCGGTGTACTGCTCATAAGCGTGGCGGCTGCCGAGCAGCACGTCCGCCAGCGCGTTCTCATCATCCGGCGCAAAACGATAGGTGAGGCGAATCCAGCGGTGGATGATATCGTCCGGCTGACAGGCATCAGGATCCCACGCCAGCGCGCCATATGCAAAGAAATTCAGCGCCGCGAAGGGATGCCCGGTCATGCACGCGTCATTGCCGAGGTTCGACACCGCTGCCATCGCCATGATGCTGTTGCGCGGCATGTCCGCAAAGAGCTCCTGCCACATTACCGGCATGGCGAAAATGTCAATCTGCTGACCCGTGTACTCCTGCGCCAGCTGCCATTCCAGCGCCAGCTTCGTTTTGGGCATTGCCAGCAGGGTCGGGGAAATCGGCTCGCGGACTTGGAAGTCGAAAGGCCCGTTCTTGACCTGCAGAATCACGTTGTCGTCGAACTGCCCATCCAGATAGACGTAATGCTCATACGCTGCCTTCGGACGGTCGGTCTTTTCATCGCGCCAGTCCTGCTGACAGTTGTAGACGAAACAGCGCCAGACCAGCATTCCGCCGAACGGTTTGAGCGCCCGCGCCAGCATGTTTGCGCCTTCCGCGTGATTGCGCCCATAGGTGAACGGTCCCGGACGATGTTCGCTGTCCGCCTTGACGAGGAAGCCCGCCAAATCGGGAATCGCGGCGTACACTACTTCCGCCTGATGCTTCCACCACGCCTGCACGCGTTCATCCAGCGGATCAGCCGTCGGGATGCCGTGGCGCATCGGCTGTGAATAGTCGATGGAAACCATCAGCCGCACGCCGAACGGGCGGAAAATCGCCGCCAGCTTCGCCAGATCCGGCAGATCGTCCTCAATCAGCAGCTGTGCCGGGTCGTGCACGTTGACGTTATTGATGCACAGCACGTTCAGCCCGACGGACGCCATCATACGCCCCAGCTGCCGCATCCGCGCGGGGTCGTAGGTCAGCTTGCCGCCCTGGAAGAACAGACTGCGCCCGGAATATCCGCGCTCGACGTTGCCGTCGGCGTTGTCCCAGCAGTTAATCATGCGCAGCGCGTACTGCGGCGCAGAGGAATGATCCTCCGGCAATGCCGAACCCGACGCGAGCGCCATCAGCAGCCAGTAAGCGCCATACAGCAGCCCGGTTTTGCCACCGAAAATCGTCACGTCGTCGCCTTTGCGCACGGCATGGAACCCTTCGCCCAGCGAATCATCCTCGGCAAGCGAAACGTGCAGATTCGGGGAGAGCGTCGGCAGTGCCTGCGCAAGCTCGAACGCGGCGACTTCGCGTGGGGATGCAAAATCGGCGGGAACATCAGCCGGTAAAAACGGAAGCCACGAAAGCCATTGATTTGCCATAAACAGGATACCTCCTGTAACGTATTTTACTAAAAGTATAGCATATTTCGCCGACTTGCACAACCCAAAACCAGAAAAGAGGAAGAAATTTGGCGAAAAGTTGACTGGGTGACAGGAAAAACACAACTGTGCGTCGAATTGTGCAAAAAACGCCGTTTTTTCAGGCGGCAAGATGGAAAGGATGAGCCGAAAATGGCCTTTACGGTTCACGCGGTGATGCCGGGAGTGTGGCATATTGTGGACTGCATGGGCGTCTGCATGACGCTGCTGGAGGGCGAAAACGCCGCCATGCTGGTTGACACGGGCTATGGCATTGAGGATGTGGCGGACTTCATGCGCCACATGACGGATTTACCGCTGACGGTGTTCCTGACGCACAACCACCATGACCACGCGATGGGGGCACGCTGCTTCCCGGAAACGTACATGCTGGAAGCGGATATGGCGGACTGGCGCATGTTCACGGACGACAAGATGCGCCGTCGGGTGCTGACGCAGGCAATCGGAAAGAACCTGCCGGTGGATGAAAAAACGTTTCTCGCGGGCGAAATTCCACTGCCGAAGGTGATGAAGCCCGGTGTGATTGACTTGGGCGGATTAACAGCGGAAATCATCGAAGCGCCGGGGCACACGCCCGGTTCAGCGGTGGTGTATGTGCCGGAGCGGAAGCTGCTGCTGTCCGGCGACGACTGGAACCCCTGCACATGGCTCTTCTTCCCGCAGGCGCTGGGGCTTCGGGAGTACCGCAGCAACATGCGCGGCATCCAGCAGCTGCCGTTTGAGAAAGTCCTCTGTCCGCACCGGGAGGCGCTCTATGACCGCTGGATGTTCGACGACTTCTTCAACGCCTTGACGGACGGCAACCTCCGCGCGGCGGAACCGGTCAATATCGCGCCGTATGAGCAGATTGATACCTGTCAGGCGACGCTGCCGCATGATCAAGTGTTCGTATTCGACTGGGCAAAATCAGGACTGTAAGGAGAAAAACACCATGAAACAGGATTCCATCCGTATAACGGCGGATAGTCAGGCGAAGTTCAACAACAACACCGCGTTCTGCATCGGCACGGGTCGCATGGGGCTGGCGCTCCAGCGGGAGTATCAGCAGCAGCTGGCGATGGCGCAGGCGGAATGCGCGTTCACGCACATCCGCGGTCACGGGCTGTTCAGCGACGATATGGCGATTTACCAGCCGTATCAGGATGCGGAAGGAAATTGGCGCGAGGGCTACAATTTTACCTACCTTGACCGCGTGATGGATGATTACCGCGCACAGGGCTTGAAGCCGTTCCTTGAATTGGGCTTCATGCCGGAAAAAATGGCGAGCGGCACGCAGACCATCTTCTATTGGAAGGGCAACGTTACGCCGCCGCAGGACGACGCAAAGTGGACGGCGATGGTTCAGGCGACGCTTGCACATTTGGCGGAGCGCTACGGGAAAGACGAAGTGTCCACTTGGCCGTGCGAGGTGTGGAACGAGCCGAACCTGTCTGGTTTCTGGGAAAATGCGGATGAAGAGAAGTATCATCACCTGTATGCGGTGACGGCGAAGGCAGTTAAGGAAGTGCTGCCGGACATGCGCGTCGGCGGCCCGGCAATCTGCGGCGGCGCGACGTCGCAGGACTGGGTGCGCAATTTCCTGCGATTCTGCAAGGAGAATCAGCTGCCGCTGGATTTCGTGTCGCGCCACGCCTACATGGGCGAAACGCCGGAACACCGCGGGCGCTATCTCTATCATACAATGCGCACGGTGGACAGCCTCCTCGCTGAAATGCAGGAGACGCGCGACATTATCGACAGTTTCCCGGAATACCGCGGGATGGAGATGCACATCACCGAGTTCAACACGTCGTACAACCCGTTCTGCCCGATTCATGACACGAACCTGAATGCGGCGTACATGGCGGGTGTGCTGGCGCGGATGGGCGATGTGGCGGCGTCGTATTCCTACTGGACGTTCGGGGATGTGTTCGAGGAGCAGGGCGTGCCGCCGATGCCCTTCCATGGTGGATTCGGCTTGATTGCCAACGGGCAGATTGCCAAGCCGACACTGTGGAGCTTCGCGTTCTTCTCCCATCTGCACGGAACGCCGGTGCACCGCGACGAACACAGCGTGATTGTCCGCAAGGACGACGGCTCGTATGAAGGCGTGCTGTGGAATCTCTGCCGCACCGACCGCGACGAGCTGACCGTGACGATTGCCTTGCCTGCGGGCGGCGAACAGACGCTGACGACGGAGACGGTGGATGAAGTGACGTGCAATCCGCTGAAGGTATGGCACGATTTAGGCGAACCGCGCTCGCTGACGGCAAATCAGCTGCGTCTTTTGCGTCAGGCGGGTCAGCCGGCGGCGGATACGGCGGTGCTTGCGGCGGAAAACGGCGAATGCACGCTGCAAATGACCTTGCGGCAGAACGCCGTCGTGCGCGTTACGCTGTCTGCCAGAAATCAGCAGGGCGATTACGGATACGACTACACTTGGTATCAGCAGCATAGCTGAAATTTGCCCTTGACAACCATGCCCAAATGACGCTATAATATCCTCTGCAATGATGGAAAGAGTACCGGGGATGGATGCGCAAAGAGAGCTGCGGCAGGTGAGAAGCAGCCGGGACATCCGCGGGAACATGGCTCCGGAGCATCACGCGCCTGAACGCCTTTGGGCTGAAGTAGGGTGCGGCGGGTCGCGCCGTTATCCGCAGGATGAGTGATAAATCAGGGTGGCAACGCGGAAAATTCTCCGCCCCTCGGCAAAAATGCGGGAGGGGCGGTTTTTTATCGTTTCTCTCAAACAGCAATTGGAGGAATGAACTCATGTGTGAATCGTGTAAGAAGCCGTTTTACATCACCACGCCCATTTACTACCCCAGCAGCAACCTGCACATCGGTCACGCCTACTGCTCCACGGCGGCGGACTCGATGGCACGCTTCAAGAAGCTGACGGGCTATGACGTCTATTTCCTGACCGGTACGGACGAGCATGGCCAGAAGATTGAGCGCAAGGCAAAGGAACAAGGCGTCACGCCGAAGGAGTATGTGGACAAGATTGTCGCGGGCATCAAGGATCTGTGGAAGCTGATGGACATTGATTACAGCGATTTCATCCGCACGACCGATGACCGCCACGTCAAGTGCGTGCAGAAGATTTTCAAGCAGCTGTACGATCAGGGCGACATCTACAAGTCTGAATACGAGGGCTGGTACTGCACGCCCTGCGAATCCTTCTGGACGGAATTGCAGCTCAAGGACGGCTGCTGCCCGGACTGCGGTCGCCCGGTGGAAAAGACGCGTGAAGAATCCTACTTCTTCCGCCTGCAGAAGTACGCCGAATGGCTGATTCAGTACATCGAGGAGCATCCGGACTTCATCCAGCCCGCCAGCCGCGCCAACGAGATGCTGAACAACTTCCTCCGTCCGGGGCTGGAAGACCTGTGCGTCAGCCGCACGTCCATCAAGTGGGGCATCCCGGTCACGTTCGACGAGAAGCACACGGTGTATGTCTGGATTGACGCGCTGAGCAATTACATTTCCGCGCTGGGCTACGGCACGGACAATGACGCGCTGTTCCAGAAGTACTGGCCGGCGGATGTCCATCTGGTCGGCAAGGAAATTGTCCGCTTCCATACCATTATCTGGCCGATTATGCTCCACGCGCTGGGGCTGCCGCTGCCCAAGCAGGTGTTCGGTCATGGCTGGCTGGTCATCAATGGCAAGAAGATGGGCAAGAGCGTCGGCAACGTCGTTGACCCGGTCGTGCTGTGCAACCGCTATTCCTCCGACGCGGTGCGCTATTTCCTCATGCGCGAAATGCCCTTCGGCTCGGACGGCGAGTTCACGCTCAAAGCTATGCTGACGCGCATCAATTCCGACCTTGCGAATGATCTCGGCAACCTTGTCTCCCGCACGGTCGCGATGATTGAAAAATACTTTGGCGGCACGATTCCCGCCATCGACGCGGTGGATGAAGCTGTCGACAAGCCCATCTGGGACGAGGCGGAGCAGCTTTCCGGCAAGGTGGAGAACTACGTCAACGCCTTCCAGTTCTCCAACGCGCTGGTGGAAACATGGAAGCTCATCAGCGATTGCAATAAGTATATCGACATGACGCAGCCGTGGGTGCTGGGCCGCAGCGAAGAAGGTCAGCCGCGTCTGAAGACGGTGCTGTACACGCTGGCAGAGTGCGTCCGCCGCGTCGCCGTGATGATCGGCTTCGTTATGCCGCGCACGCCGGAACGCATTTTCGAGCAGCTGGGCGTGACCGACGACGCGCTCAAGACGTGGGATTCCGTTTGCAAGCCGTTTGCCGTGCTGCCGGAAGGCTTGACGGTGCATAAGGGCGCGGCGCTGTTCCCGCGTCTGGACATCCAGAAGGAAATCGAACGCGACGCACCTGCCGAAGAGCCGAAGAAGGAAGAAAAGAAGCCTGCCGCCAAGCCCGAAAAGAAGGCGGAAAAGAAGCACGAAACGCCTGATTTCCCGGCGGAAATCGCTTTCGATGATTTCTGCAAGTGCAAGATGCAGGTGGCGCGCGTGCTGTCCTGCGAGAAGGTCGAGAAGAGCAACAAGCTCCTGCAATTCCGCCTCTCCTTCGGCAAGGACGGCGAACGCACGATTCTCTCCGGCATCGCGAAGTATTACAAGCCCGAAGACCTCGTCGGCAAGCAGGTCGTGGCGGTCGTGAATCTCGCGCCGCGCAAGATTGCGGGCATCGAAAGTCAGGGCATGATTCTCTCCGCTGTCGATGACGAGGATAATCTGCGCCTGATGAGCGTCGGCGAGGGCGTGGAGGACGGTGCAATCATCGGATGATGGCGCTGTTTGACTCTCATTGCCATGTCGATGAGCCGAAGTTCGACGACGACCGGGAGGACGTCCTGACCCGCATGGCGGAAGCAGGTGTCACCCGGTATGCCGTGATTGGCTCGGACATGGCGACCTCCCGGCACAGCGCGGATTTCGCAGCGGCACATCCGGGCTGCTATGCCGCCATCGGCATCCATCCGCACGAAGCGAAAGGCTTCGTGGAGGATGATTTGCAGCGCTTGGCGGACTGGTCGAAGGAAGAGAAAGTCGTCGCCATCGGCGAAATCGGGCTGGATTACTACTATGACCTGTCGCCGCGCGAAACGCAGATGACGGTCTGCGAGGCGCAGATGGAACTGGCGTGGGAATTGTCGCTGCCCGTGGCGTACCACATCCGCGATGCGCATCAGGACATGCTGGACATCATGAAGCGCCACAAGAAGCATCTGACCGGCGGCATCATCCACTGCTTTTCCGGCAGCTGGGAGATTGCGAAGGAGTACCTGAAACTGGGGTACTTCATCAGCTTTGCGGGGCCTGTGACCTTCAAGAAAGCGCCGAAATTGCAGGAAGCCGCGGTGAATGTGCCGCTTGACCGCATCCTGATTGAGACAGACAGCCCGTACCTTGCGCCCGAACCCGTCCGCGGCCACCGAAATGAGCCGACGAACGTGCGCTATGTGGCGGAGAAAATTGCCGCGCTGCGCGAAATTCCGCTGGAAGCGTTCGCACAGATCACGATGCAGAACGCGCTGAATGCCTACAGCATTAAGGAATGAGTCCATTTGGCTGCTCCGAGCGAATACGGGGCAGCCTTTTTCTTTCCGCGTCAGGTTGCATCATGCGGGGAATCATGATATAATGGGATGGACTGCTGATGATGGGGAGGTTTGCCCATGCTGGCTTGTGTGTGCCTGAATCCTTCGTTTGACCGCACGGTGTCGCTCCGTTCCTTCACGGCGGGCGATGTGAACCGTGTCCTGTCCGCGCGGCAGGATGTGGGCGGCAAGGGTATCAATGTCGCCATTACTGCGCGTCGGCTGGGCATTGCGTCCTGCGTCCTCGGCTGTGCGGGCAAAAACGGCATTGACGCGGTTCGCCGCAAGCTGGACGGCGAGCAGGTGACGCATGTTTTCCTGCCCGTGGACGGCGACGTGCGCACGAACATGAAGATTGTCCCGCAGGACGGCACGGGCGTGACGGAGCTGAACGAACCCGGCGCGCCGGTCAATGCGGAGAATCAGCGGGCGTTTTCGGACTTGCTGGCGGAAAAGACAGTTGCGGGGCAGTATGTCGTCCTGACAGGTTCGCTGCCGCCAGAATGTCCGCCGGAGTATTACCGTGACCTGATGCTCTCCCTGCCGGAGCGCCTGTTTGTGCTGGATGTGAGCGGCGCGGCGCTGATGGCAGGGCTGGCAGCGCGTCCGTTCCTCGTCAAGCCGAACCGAAGTGAACTGCAAGCCGCCATGAACCGTCCGCTGCCGACGATGGCGGATGTGCATCAGGCAGCGCTGGAGCTGCTTGAAATGGGCGCGCAGAATGTGCTCGTGAGCCTCGGCGGCGAGGGTGCATTGTGGGTATCGGAACGCGGCGCCATGTTTACCCCGGCGATTCCGGTTCGGGTGCAGTCCACCGTTGGCGCGGGCGACGCAATGGTCGGCGGTGTGATGGCTGGCTTGGAGAAAACAGGGGACGTTCGCCGTGCGCTGGCGTATGGCGCGGCGGCGGGCTGTGCGTCGGTAATGACCGAGGGGACGCAGCTGATTCGCCCCGATGATTTTGCTGCCCTGCTTCCGCAGGTGCAGATACAGGATGTGTAAGGATGCTGTTTCGCAGAGTGCGTGCTGAGTTTTCCGATGGCGTGATTGACTTGCTGCCCTTGCGGCTCTATCCGCCGGAAAAAGAAATGGGATTCGGCCGCGTGTATGACTATATGATTGTGCCGCACGGGACGCACCGGGAAGTTGGACGCATCTCCCTGCGGATGGGGGAAAGCCCCTGTGTGTACTATTTCGGGCATATTGGCTATCATGTTGACCCGCCGTATCGCGGCAATCACTACGCGCGCCGCGCCTGTGCGCTCTTGCGTCCGCTGATTGCCCTGCATGGCAAAAGCAGCGTCGTCATCACGACCGACCCGGTCACCTGGGCGAGCCGCAAGACGTGCCTGGGGCTGGGCTGCACGCTGGAAAGAACCGTGGCTGTGCCGCAGAAAATCCGCGACCGCTGGGAAATCAGCGCCGTCAAGTGCCGATACATTTGGCGAATCGACGGCTGAAAAGGAGATGCGTTTTGTGGAAATGACGCTTCAGGGCGTCCGCGTCCATTATGAAATCGGTGGCCACGGCGAAAGAAAAGTGGTGCTGCTGCATGGCTGGGGCTGCTCGGAAAAGCTGATGGCGGGGATTAGCGATGCGCTCACGCCGGACATGACCGTGCTTCGGGTGGATTTTCCGGCGCATGGCGAAAGCGGATTTCCGCCGCAGCCGTGGGGTGTGCCGGATTTCGCCGCGAATCTGCTGGAACTGCTGACGAAGCTCGACTTCCTGCCGTGCAGCGTGATTGCGCATTCCTTCGGCGGACGCGTGGCGATTGAGCTCGCCTCCGACCATCCGGAGCGTTTTGAGAAGCTGATTCTGACAGGCGCGGCGGGCATACGGCCGAAGCTATCCAGCGAAAAGAGCAAGAAGTCGCAGCGGTATCAGCGGCTGAAAAAGCTCGTCGGTGTAGCGAAAAAGACGCATCTCTTCGGCAGCTTGCCGGACAAGTGGCAGGAGAATCTCGTGCAGAAGTACGGCTCGCGGGATTATGCCGCCCTGTCGCCGGAAATGCGCAAGACGTTCGTCAAGGTCGTGGGTTATGACCAGAGTGCGCTGCTTTCGCATATCAAGAACCCGACGCTGCTCATCTGGGGCGACCGCGATACGGAAACGCCGCTGTGGATGGGGCAGCAGATGGAAAAGGAAATTGCCGACAGCGGTTTGGTGGTGCTGGAAGGCGGCACGCATTTCGCATATCTGGAGCAGGCGGCGCGCTTTCAGACGATTGTGCGTCAGTTTCTGCTAAACTGATTTGGATGGGGCAGGAGTGAATCAGGTGATTAACTTTCTGAAATGGCTTCCGGCGCTGGCGACTGCCTTGGCGATGCTGCTGGCACAACGGAGCCTGATGCATGATTTCCAGCTGGAAAGCTACCAGTTTCCCGGTTATTTCCGGACACTGCGGCGCAATTGGAAGCGCGCGCTGCTGCCCGGCGTCACGCTGGCGGTGTATTTGACGCTGCTGTATTTGGCATACCGGAGCATTGACCGGATGCTGGATATGAGCGTCGGCAAAATTCTGCTGGCGCTGGTGAATGCAGCGCTGGCGGTCGCGGGCGGCTGGTGGTGCCGGTCGATTTTCCAGCAGAAGAAGGCGAAAAAGCCGTTTGTCGTCACGATGCGCGTCAAGCGGACGTACATTGTCATGGGCGTTGTCTATACGCTGCTCTGCACGCCGATTGCGCTGCTGACAAAAGTGTACTTCTGAGGGCTGCTGCCGCTGCTGCTGCCGCTCTGGGTGGCGCTGGGCGGATTGCTGGCGTGGCCGATTGAGAAGCTTGTGAGCGAAATGTATTTCCGCGACGCGCAGAAGAAGCTGGCGGCGCGCCCGGACATCATCAAAATCGGCATTACCGGCAGCTACGGCAAGACGAGCGTCAAGTTCATTCTCGGCACGATTCTGCAGGAGAAGTATCAGACACTGATTACCCCGAGCAGCTTCAATACGCCGATGGGCGTGACGAAAATCATCCGTGAGCGCCTGACACCTGCGACGCAGGTCTTCGTTGCGGAAATGGGCGCACGGCACGTCGGGGATATTAAGGAGCTGTGCCGGCTGGTGCATCCGCGTTACGGCGTGCTGACGAGCGTCGGCCCGCAGCATTTGGACACCTTCCATACCTTGGAACGCATCAAAAATACGAAATATGAATTGATGGACGCTGTTCCGGCGGATGGCTGCTGCTTTTTCCCGGATGACGGCGCAATCTGCCGCGAACTCTATGACCGAACGGAGAAAGAAAAGCGCCTCTGCTGCCTGCATTACAGCCCGGACGCGGACGTGTGGGCAACGGATGTGACGGTTTCCCCGATGGGCAGCCGATTCGTCCTGCATACGTCGGCGGAGGAAATTGCGTGCGAAACGCGCCTGCTGGGGGAACACAACATCCAGAACATCCTGCTTGCCGCGACGGTTGCGCTCCATCTGGGGCTGACCATGCAGCAGGTGGCGCGCGGCATCAGCAAACTGCAGCCGGTGGAGCACCGCTTGCAGCTGATTCCGTCGCCAGGCATCACCATCATTGACGATGCGTTCAATTCCAACCCGAAGGGCGCGGAAGCGGCGGTAAAGGTGTTGGGGGCGTTCCAAGCGCGGCGCATCATCATTACCCCTGGTATGGTCGAATTGGGCGGACAGGAAGCGGCGTTCAACCGCGAATTTGGGCGGAAAATCTGCGGCAACGCGGATATCGCCATTCTCGTGGGCAAGAAGCACACGCAGCCGATTGCCGAAGGGCTGCTCGCGGCGGGTTTCCCGCAGGGAAATCTGCACGTCGTTGCCAGCCTCGACGAAGCGACGGTGCTCCTGCGGCAGATTGGGCGTCCCGGCGACATTGCAATGTTTGAAAACGATCTTCCGGATCACTATTCTGAAACGTAAGGAAGCTCTGCCGAATCAATCAGAGATTCCGTAAAGGCAAGGAGATTTTTGTTATGGCAAAGGTTCAGCTTGGTGTGATTTTCGGTTCCCGCAGCTGTGAGCGCGAGGTATCCATCATCAGCGCGGTGCAGCTGATGAACCATGTGGACAGCGAGAAGTACGACGTCATCCCGGTGTATATCGGCGAAAACGGCGTCTGGTATACGGGAAATGCGCTCCGCCGCATCGAGACGTACACGCCCTTTGACCCGAACAAAGCGGGCATCGAAGCCGTTGCGCTGGATGTGACGGCGGGTTCGGGCGCGCTGCTGGCGAACCGTCCCGGCAAGGGGCTGTTCTCTCATCCAACGCAGGTCGTGGTGGCGCGGCTGGAAGTTTGCGTCATCGTTATGCACGGGCTGAACGGCGAGGACGGCACGCTGCAAGGGATGCTGGAACTGGCGAATCTGCCGTACACGTCCACGGGCGTGGCAGGCAGCGCCATCGGCATGGATAAAATCATGATGAAGCAGTTCTTCCGCGGCGCGGGGACGCTGCCGTGTCTGCCGGATTGCTGGTTCACGCGCGCCATGTATCAGCAGGACAAAAACGCCGTGCTGGACAAGGTGGAGAAGGAACTGGGCTATCCTGTGTTCGTCAAGCCCGCGAACCTTGGCTCGTCCATCGGTGTCAGCCGTGCGGATGACCGCGAAGGGCTGACGGACAGCCTTGAACTGGCGTTTGAGTATGACCGCCGCGTGCTGGTTGAGAAGGGGCTGGATCACCCGATTGAGCTGAACTGCTCCGTACTGGGCTACGATGGCGACGTGGAAGCCAGCCCGATTGAGATGCCGCTGTCGGGTCAGCAGTTCCTCGATTTCAAGGAGAAGTATCTTGCCAATGGCGGCTCGAAGGGCATGGCGAGCCTGCACCGCGTGCTGCCCGCGCCGATTGAGGACAGCCTGCGCGATAAGATTCAGGCCATGTCCTGCGATATTTTCCGGATGCTGGACTGTAAGGGCGTTGTGCGCATCGATTACATGTTTGACCGCGCGTCCGAGCAGGTGTACATCACCGAAATCAACACGATTCCCGGCTCGCTGGCATTCTACCTGTGGGAGAACAAGGGCGTGAAGTATTCGCAGCTGATTGACCGCATGGTGGACTGCGCGCGCAAGGCGAACGAAGACCGCAACATGCGCAATTATGCTTATTCCTCCGATATTTTGAAGGGCGTTTCGCTCGGCGGCGCGAAGGGCGCAAAGGGGAGCAAGGGCAGCAAATTCTAATACTATTTCCTGCATTCGCCTGCGCCATCTGCTTGCGCCTTTTCCCCGTTGGCGTCCGCTCATTCCACTTAGCGTAGCGCTGCTACGCTGCGTTTCATTCGCGTTAGCCAACGAGAAAAATTCGCGGCGCATCTTGGCGCATTCTCATTTGGAAATAGTATCAATCAACACAAATGCAAAATCCATGAAGGAGGGAAAATGCTTGCGATTGGAGGATATCAAGTCGCCGCAGGACATTAAAGGTTTGTCCTATGCGGAGATGAACGATCTTGCCGCGCAGATTCGCACAGAACTGGTCACGACCATTTCCAAGCGCGGCGGGCATTTGGCGAGCAATCTGGGCGTGGTAGAATTAACGATGGCGATTCACCGCGTGTTCAACATGCCGGAGGACAAAATCGTCTTTGATGTGGGGCATCAAAGTTATGTCCATAAGCTGCTGACGGGGCGCTACCGCACGTTCTGCACCCTGCGCTCCTTCGGCGGCATGTCCGGCTTTCCGAAGCGCTCCGAAAGCGAATATGATGTGTTCGAGACGGGTCATGCCTCTACCGCGCTGTCCGCAGCGCTGGGGCTGGCGCGCGCCCGCGATTTGCAGGGGCAGCATCACCATGTGCTGGCGCTGGTGGGCGATGGCGCAATGACCGGCGGCATGTGCTATGAGGCGCTCAACGACGCGGGTGACAGTCATACGCGTATGATTGTCATTCTGAATGACAACGAAATGTCGATTGCGCCGAACGTTGGGGCGCTTTCGCAGCACCTGACGGATTTACGCGTCTCCAGCGGGTGGACAAGCACGAAGCGGGTCATCCGCAAAGGCTTGTCCTGCCTGCCCGTAGTCGGAAAACCGCTTCAGCGTATTTTATCGTGGGCAAAAAAGAGCGTCAAGTCCATGTTCGTGCGCGAAAATCAAGAGGGATTCTTCAACAGCCTTGGCTTCCATTATTTCGGCCCGATTAACGGGCATGACCTCAAGGCACTGGAGCACACATTGGAGGCCGTCAAACAGTTGGATGAGCCGGTTGTCGTGCATGTGCTCACAAAAAAAGGATATGGATACAGCGCGGCGGAGGACAAGCCGGAGCGCTTCCATGGCACGCCGCCGTTCTATGTGGAAACCGGTACGGCGCGCAAGAAGGGAACGCTGCCTTCCTATGGGCAGGTGATGGCGGAAACGCTGTCCGAAATGGCGAAAACGGATGAAAAAATCGTCGCGATTACCGCCGCTATGCCGTCGGGTACGGGCTTGTCGTACTTTGCGGAGCGCTTTCCGCGCCGCATGATGGATGTTGGCATTGCGGAGGAACATGCCGTCACGATGGCAGCTGGGCTGGCGGCGGGCGGCATGAAGCCATACTTCGCGGTCTATGCGTCGTTCTTCCAACGGTCGTTTGACCAGATGATACATGACGTTTGTATGCCGAAACTGAACGTGACGCTGCTGCTTGACCGTGCGGGGCTGGTCGGCGAGGATGGCGCGACGCACCACGGCGTGTGGGATTTGGCGTCAATGCTGCCCGTGCCGAACATGGTGATTCTGGCGCCGCGCGACCTGAATGAGCTGCGCGTCATGATGCGCTGGACGCAGGAGAACGAATCCCCCTGTGCCATCCGCTATGGGCGTGAATCCGTCGATTTGTCGGCGCGCTACCCGGCGCAGGATAAGCCGTTCCGCATCGGCGAATGGGAGATGATGGAGCAGGGGGAGGATGTGGCGCTGCTGGCTGTCGGCTCGATGGTGGCGGAAGCGATTGAAGTCCGCGACCTGCTGGAAAAGCGCGGCATTCACGCATCGCTGGTGAACTGCCGGAGTGTGAAGCCGATGGACGAGAAAATGCTGCGTCAGCTGGCGAACCGCCCAATCGTCACGATGGAGGAGCATGTGCTGACGGGCGGCTTCGGCAGCGTGGTCTGCGCGTTCCTGTCCGGCGAAGGGCTGCCCGCGCCGATGCTGTCCTTCGGCATCCCGGATACCTTCGTGCAGCATGGGCGGCGTGATCAGCTGCTGAAATACTTGGGATTGACGCCGGAACTGATGACCCAGCGCATCGTCATTGCGCTGAAGAATGGAGAAAAGCATCAATGAGCGAAAAGCAACGGGCTGATGTGGCGCTGGTGGAACGCGGGCTTTGCGAAAGCCGCACGAAGGCGCAGGTCAGCATCATGGCGGGCGAGGTGTACGTCGGCACGCGCCGCATCGACAAGGCATCGGAGCTGATTAAGCCGGAGGACGAGCTGGAAATCCGCGGAAAGTCGAACCCCTATGCCAGCCGCGGCGGATTGAAGCTGGAAAAGGCAATTACGTCCTTTCAGGCGGATCTGCGCGGCAAGGTGTGCATGGACATCGGCGCGGCGACCGGCGGCTTCACGGACGTCTGCCTCCAAAACGGCGCGGCGCATGTCTATGCGATTGACGTCGGCTACGGGCAGTTCTCGTGGAAGCTGCGCAACGACCCGCGCGTAACGCTCTATGAGCGGACGAATGCGCGCCTGCTGACGCCGGACATGCTGCCGCTGCACCCGACCGTTACGGTGATGGACGTGTCCTTCATCAGCATTCGCCTGATTTTGCCTGTCGCGGCGCAGCTGATGGGCGAGGAGGGCGTGTTCTATACGCTGATTAAGCCGCAGTTCGAGGCGGGACGCGACCGCATTGGCAAGAAAGGCGTCATCCACGACCCGAAGGTGCACGAGGACGTGCTGCGGGAAATTGTGGAATTCGCGCCGAGCATCGGCTGGCAGGTGCAGCAGCTTGATTATTCGCCGATTAAGGGGCCGGAGGGCAACATTGAGTTCTTGGGCAAAATCACCGTCCGGACGCAGGAGACTGAGCCGGTGACGCCGGAAATCATCCACGAGCTGGTGAAAAAGGCGCATCAGGAGCTAAAGGGGTCTTCACACAAGTAATACGATTCCCTGCATTCACCTGCGCCATCTGCGTGCGCATTCTCATTTGGAAATGGTATCAAAATTTCTGTATATGCTTGCATGAATATTCATCTTGTGTTATAATGGGGATACTTCGGGTGCTGTTTGTGAAAAAAACGGCAGACTGAATCAGGATGGAGGGAACGGCGTGCGACTTGGCATCGTCATTCATGGTCATCGGCCGGATGCAATGGCGGCGGCGCATCATGTAGTGGCACAGCTTGCGTCCTGCGGCGCGCAGGTGCTGGTGGAAGATGAGGTGCTGGCAGCGTTTGCGTCGGGCAGCGTGACTTCACTGAATGCGCCGGATGCGCGGGCGGACGTGATTCTGTCACTGGGCGGCGACGGCACGCTGCTTCGCGGCGCACAGTATGCGCTTTCGTGGGACGCGGCGCTGCTCGGCGTGAACCTGGGGCGCGTCGGATTTTTGGCGGAAGGCGAGGCAGACGCCCTGCCGAAGCTGTTGGACAAGGTCATCCGCGGCGACTACGAGACAGAGCGCCGCGCAGTGCTGTCCGTGCAGATGAATGGGCAAAGCTGGTACGCCATCAACGACGTGGTGATGAGCCGCGGCGGCTATGCGCGGCTGATTACGGTTACGGCGCTGGTGGATGACGAACTCGCCGGGCATTACATTGCCGACGGGCTTGTTGTCGCCACGCCGACGGGGTCAACCGGCTATTCGCTCTCCGCTGGCGGGCCGATTATTTCCCCGAAAGTGGATTGCATGGTGCTCACGCCGATTTGCGCCCACAGTTTGCAGCATCGTCCGACCGTTGTGCAGGGCAGCGCGCAGATTCGCCTTCTGTTGGGATCGGATGCGCCGCAGAGCGCCTGCCTGCAAGTCGATGGGCAGACGTACGCACAGCTGGATGACGGTGCGGTGGTCGAAATCAGTCGTGCCGATCGAACGCTGCAGCTCATCCGCACGAGTGACCAGCCGTTCTTCAACCTTGTCCGCGAAAAGCTGACGGAATGGACCCGATAACACAAAATGGAAAGGCTGGTGCTGCGGAAATATGAAAACCGTTCGACAAGTGGCAATCCTCGATATCATCGAAAAACAGGAAATTGAAACGCAGGAGGAACTCGCCAGCGCCCTGAATGCGCGGGGCATCCGCGTGACGCAGGCGACCGTATCCCGCGACATTAAGGAATTGCGGCTGCTGAAAGTGCTGACCCCCTCCGGCAAGTACAAATACGCAACGGGCGATCAGGCGGACAACAATCTGACCGACCGTTTCATTCGGATGCTGGCGGAATCGCTGCTGTCTGTCTCGTCGGCGAACAACCTGATTGTGGTGAAAACCTTGTCGGGTTCGGCGAACGTCGCGGCGGAAGCGCTGGACAGTATGCACTGGCCGGAGGTGCTGGGGACGCTGGCAGGCGACAACACGGTGCTGCTGATTATCCGCTCGAACGAGGAGACACTCACCGTCACCAGCCGCATCCGGGAAATGATGAAATAACGGCAATGGTTATCCCCGGCACGGAAAAGGAGTATCCATCATGATTCTATCCATGCGAATGCGGAATATCGCGCTGATTGAGGAACTGAGTCTGGAATTCGGCGAAGGGCTGCACGTTATGACCGGCGAAACCGGCGCGGGCAAATCCATCGTCGTGGACGCGGTCAATCTGGTGCTGGGCGGACGCGCCGCGCGGGAACTCATCCGCACGGGAACGGACAAGGCGTGGGTCGAAGCGGTGTTTGATGCCAGCGGCAATGAGGAAGTCGCAAAATGGGCGCAGGCGCAGGAACTTGATGATTTCGACGGCACGGTAACGCTCTACCGCGAAATCACGCGCTCCGGGCGCAACCTCTGCCGCGTCTGCCGTAACTAAATCGTAACGTTTGACCGCGATGTCGCCCGCCTCAAGGATACCCTCGGTAATCTTTTCCGCCAGCTGCTCTGTATAGCCATACGCACTGACATAGGGGATGACAACGGTTGTTTTCTCATTCGTGGGGATTTTGCACCATTCGGCATAGATTGCCAGAAGCTCCGGAATATGGCTATCCAGAACGGGACCATGCCCGGGACAAATCATGTCGATATCCAGGGAATGCACCAGCTCCAGCGCATTTGTCATATATGGCTGCTTGAAGGGGCCGAGGATGTTGTCAAAATAATATTTTGTTGCTCTGAGGTAGCCCTCCGTATCGGTTACGGTGCTTCTGAGAATCCCCTCATGGGCATAATGAGAGCCAAAGGAATCACAGGTAACAAGGGTTTTATCCTCCTTGATATAGGTATACATGGTA
>ERZ831634.1586-NODE-1586-length-22991-cov-3.255930_pt1 | contig 22991 bp, 19 predicted proteins | sample MGYA00519953_ERZ831634 | MGnify/ENA primary metagenome ERZ831634 (study PRJEB31850, sample SAMEA3708718) | human gut metagenome | biome: human gut; feature: human-associated habitat; material: faeces | place: China | collected 2014 ... | reverse complement strand
TTGTATGCCGAAAAGTTTTTCGGCATACGAAAGGTGCTCGCTCTGCGAGGCCGGGTGGCGTTCCCGAGTCACGCCACTTAAACTACCAGACTGATGACAACCACGAAAAAGAGGATCGGACGCCCGACAACGACAGATCCCAGAGTCCACAGGTATAATTTCAAACTCACCACCGAAGAGAATATCCGCTTTAAGCAGATGCTTTGTGAGGCAGGATTGGAGCATAACCGTAGCCGTTTTATCGTCAAAAGGCTCTTTGCCGAGGAGTTTGTCGTCATCAAACGCGATCCGTCGAAGACGCAATTCGTCGCCCGGCTGAATGATTTTTATTTCCAATTCCAGAAACTTGCGAACAACTACAACCAGATTGTAAAGGCTGTCAATTCGCACTTTTCCAACGTTGCTATCCCGCATCAGATCGCTGCATTGGAGCAACGGACCCGCGAGCTGAAAGCCCTGAGTATCGAGATTCTCAACCTCGCAAAACAGGCTAAGGAATGGTTGCGAATATAAGATCGGGCTCCTCGCCCGGTGGAGCGTTATACTACAATAAGGAGAAAGTGGATAAGGATGAAGCCGAGGTGCTGCTTTGGCAGAAGATGCTCGAACCATACGATAAATGCGGACGCCTTGATATTGACGTCTGCATGGAGAGCTTCATGCCGTACCTCGAAGCCAACCGCAGGACTACGAACACGGTTTTCCATGCCTCGCTGAACCCTTCACCGGAGGACAGGCTGACAGACGAACAGCTCCGGAAAATCGCCTGTGAGTACATGGAACGCATGGGTTACGGCGAACAGCCTTATATCGTTTTCAAGCACAAGGACATTTCCAGAGAGCATCTCCATATCGTGTCGCTGCGCGTCGATGAGCAGGGCCGCAAACTCCCGCATGATTTCGAGGCCCGACGTTCGATGGAGATATTGCGTGATCTGGAGTGTAAATACGGCCTGCAGCCGAGTGTCAAGGGGCAGGAACTGACGGGCAGGGAGGGCCTGCGGAAAGTGAATTATCCCGAGGGGAATGTCAAGCAACGGATCTCGTCCGTCGTCCGGTCGTGCCTGCGAAATTACAAATGCTCGTCCTACGGAGAGTTTCGCACGCTGCTGGAACGCTTCAATATTTCGGTCGAAGAACGTACGGGAACTATCGACGGCAGAAATTATGCGGGGATTATCTACGGTGCCCTGACCGACGACGGATATGGAATCGGCACGCCGTTCAAATCGAGCAAAATAGGGAAAGATGTAGGTTATAAAGCCCTTCAAAGGTATTATGAAAACTCGAAAATAAAACTGAAAAAAGAAGGCACACTCGACCAGCTGCGGCAAACGGTCAAAGATGCTATGAGTCCGAACAATACACGGGACGAGTTTCGGCAGTTGCTCAAAGCGGAGAACATCGACGCGATCTTTCGCATCAACCCGGTCGGCAGAATCTATGGCGTGACTTTCATTGACCATAACAAAGGTATCGTTGCCAACGGGTCGGTATTGGGCAAAGAGTTTTCGGCGAATGTCTTCAACGAATTGTATCCGGCTCCGAAAGAGGTGCGGCAGGTTGCAGAACGACAAGCGGAACAGAAACACGAAGAGCAAAACCATGCCGCCAATCCTATTTCTGGCATTGTCGATACGGTATTGGATTTGGCCGACACGCGGGCTTATGAAGAACAGCAACGGCTGATACAACGGCGAAAAAAACGGAGATCACATAAGTAAGGGATATAGATGTATTAAAAATTATATGATATGTTCACAGGGTTGCATCATTCATTTTAATCACGGCATGCCTCACATTACGGGATATATGATGTCGAGCATCAGATATGAAGGGCGTATTTTCAATGTCAATGTCGAATCCTTCGAAAGGAAGAGGATTGATTGACGCAGTTGTTTTCGTTATGTGGAAGTCGCTATAATAATGTCAAACAGGAGCCATAAAGTCCGGCTTTTTATTTAAATAGTTTGTTTCTTATCCAAAATTCTTATCTTTGTAAATGAATACCTTATATTTCAGACGATATGCGCAAGGATGCTGTGCCGAAATAAAAATCGGGAACGCTATTTGATCGTCAAACTGAAAAACCAAAGCTATGAAAAAGATCATTTGTCTTATCGCAATGGCTCTGTTTACCGTGACGGGTTGTACGTCCGTGGAGATGAATCAAACAAAGACTGATACCCCAGATGATAATACGCAGGGAAACGCTACTACTTTGTCCTGCGCCGATTATACGCTGAATCCTCTTTGGAACTGGGCTGAAACGCCCGCCAATCAACTGATCGTGATTCGCAGCCAAGCGGAACTGGCGGATTTTATATTTCCCAACGACAAATTGCCCGAAGATATAGACTTCGAAAAGAACACGCTCCTTTTGGTTGCAGGACAGGCCACAAACGGAATCGAAAGCGTCAAAAAAAACTTTGTAAAGGCGGATGCTCAATATATATATTCCGTAACTTTTCTGCTGAACGACACCACCGAAGCCCCGAAATGGCGTGTAGCGCAGTTGGTTCCGTTTGTTCCGAGCGAAGCGAAAATATCGCTCGATCTGGAGATTAATTAGCCTCCTCCTGCTTTGCCAGCAGATAGTAGCAGGTCGTCGTGAAAAAATTTCTCACATAAGGTATTTTCCCGATAACTGGAGATAGTATGCGCGGGTTCAATCCGAATTTCACTTGATAATTCGGGTTTATGAAATATAGCCGCTGATTCACTATACGTAATCCCGTTGCCGTTACTAATTTATGGAAACCCTCGATAGTGATGCGCGTATCCCGAATTTCAAAAAAACATTTCACAGTACTTTCCTTTTCGCCGCATGCCCTGAACACGAAACGGAAAAGAGATCGGGGCAACAGGTGGATGTAAGGACAATTGGCGATAATCCGGTTCTTCGCCATTTGCTGATGTCCCCCGAACGGCATTTGCCATGCGGGGAATCCCAGATACAAAAGGCCGTCAGCTTTCAAAAAGGATTTTAAATGCAACATCAACCGCTCTTTTTCGGGAATATGCTCCAACGCATCGTGCAGGATAATCAGGTCGTAAGGTTGTGTGTCGCTGTAATCGAAAATGTCCGAACAGATAAACGTCCCTTTCAACCCCCTTTCGGCGAAAAGTGTCTTTGCGGTTTCGATTGACGGTTTATGAATATCTATTCCTGTTACCGTGGCCCCCTTTGCCGCAAAAATGGAAAGAATGCCGCCAAAGCCGCAACCGACCTCCATTACCCGGCAGTTACGGCCGAATTTCAAGGATGTGTGCTGTTCAATGTAAGGGAGATAATAGTTCCGGCAGGAAGTTGCTGTTTCTTCAAAGTAGGCGGAACGATCCTGATGGCGTGTTTGCATGGTGGAAATTTGAAAAAACAAAGGCGGAGAATCCGATTCTCCGCCTTATCGGTAAAAATTACTGTAAGGAAAGTTCTAATGACGAAGTGAGTTCGACGGTAAAAGGTTGTGTGATAATAATGCTCTTGGCGTTGGTAAACGTCAGCTTGGCATTATTCTTAACGGTTACGTTCGTCGCGGAAATCTCATCACCCGAAATAACAGTATCGGTTGTTACCGTCTTGTCGTTGAAATAGACGGTAGAACCTGTGTTTTTTGCCTTTATAACAGCGGCGTAAGCATCTACCAAACCATAGCCCATTTGGTTGTTCCAAGTTCCGTTGGTGTGGCCCGATTGGGTCGTATAGGAATAGTTGCCACACTTTTTAGCCGTACTTTCGATAATATCCGCAACCTGCTTTTGCGTCAAATCCGGATTTACGGAAAGAACCAATGCGGCAACCCCTGCGACAAGCGGACAAGCAAACGAAGTCCCGCTAATGGCGGATGAATAACCGCTATTAGTGGTGGTTGTAATAACATCCTCACCCGGTGCAACAACATCCAGAGCAGAACCATAATTGCTGAACGATGCCCGCATACCGCTGCTGCTGATTGCACCCACCGCTATAACTTCGGGATTACAATTTGCCGGATAACCAACGGTCGATTGATAATCATTGCCTGATGCAAACACAACGACGCACCCCTTTCCCGAACGTCCGTTTCTCAACGCATTGGAAATAGCATCGTCAATGACTTGGTATTTGACCGAAGAACCCCATGAATTCGAAATAACGGCAGCGCCATTATTGCAGGCAAAATTGATTGCATCGGCCCTTTTCTGCCGACTGTCGGGATTTCCCATAAGCGTATTACTTATAGACATCAGTTTGCAGTTAGGAGCTATTGAAGCGATGCCGATTCCATTATTGGTTTTAGCACTGATAAATCCAGAACAATTAGTCCCATGAGTGCCATAAACCTTGCTCGGACGAGTTCCGGTTTCACTGTCGTAGCTGATTGTGTGGACATTCAAATCGGGGTGATCTAACTGTATTCCATGATCGACAACAGCGACAATAATGTTTTCAGATCCTAAACTTTCTGCCCGCGCGTTTTCGAAGTTAATGTCTACTCCAGCGGTCGCCGTGTTTTTCAAATGCCACTGCGAACTGTAAAGCGGATCGTTTACCACGGCATATAAGTCATCGTCACACATCAAATCCGGCTGACAAGCCTCGAAAAGCCCGGTTTCATAAAATATGTTAGCCATGTCCAACGCATTGCCTGCGGATTCATTGGTGCAGGAAAGCGTGTACCAGTCACGCATATATCCGTTTCTGCCGAGTATCGTCACTTTGTTTTCTTCGGCGAACTGTTGGAGAGTACGCAAATCTTTTATAGATTTCACTTTTACATAATGAACAAACCTACAATTACGAACATTGCAAAAGATAATTTTTTCATAAGTTTATTCGATTTAGAGTGAGATATTTGTGTATTTCAAAATTAGAGCAAATGTCCCCGAAACCCAAAAAATAAGGGCCGCTAAAATTTTTCAAACAAGGAGAATTCCTGCCTGAAATACAGGCTATTATACACATCAAAAAGCCCGAAAATTTTTCAGTTTTCGGGCCTTGCTCTAATATGCTCTAAATCAGCAAATTACCAGCAAATCTTTATTGTCAACAAGTTTTGCTGGCAAAAATATTGATTATCTGATATTTACGAAATAATATTGAGAATCACATCTTTGGTTGTAATATGCGAAGCTATTATTTTCTTTTTCAAATGGAACTTCCGCATGTATATTGTTTTTAGCGTTTCATTGGTAATAACGCTTATCTGTTGCGGTGAAAATCCGGCATAGAGCAGGCATAGCAATTCCACGAAACATGGCTTGATTTTCGGATATTCGGACTTGAAATTAGAAATCACATTATCGTATTGTTGATTTAGGGTATTCTCTAAATCCGATATTATCGTTTTATCCAAAATCTTTTCGGATAAAATGCCTTTGACTTTCTTGGTAAGAGCCGGGGAATTTTCAAACTCGTAATAGGTTTTTGCAAGTTCTTTCAGGACTTGAAAGCGCGTATTAAGCAGTTCACTAATTTTTGCGGCATCGGGTATTTGCAATTTGGTCTTATTTAGTTCTTCAATCAGCGTCAGATATTCCTCGATTCTTTGTTTCTGCATCTTATTTCTGCGGTAGAAGATATAAATAATGCCGCAGATCGCTATGACTGAAACCAAAGCGATAATATAAATTACATTTTGTCTTACACTGGAGCGATAGCGTTCAAATTCCAAGCGTTCGTCTTTATATCGCAGTTCGGTTTCAGCCGCAGAATTATTCATATAGCTTAAATGTATCGAATCACATAAAGCAAGACACTCCTTCTGCATATAGCAGGCCGCTCGGTAATCCTCATTTAGCGTATAGGCTTCGGCAAGGAGAATTTTAGCTGCCGCATCGTTTTCGCGCGGCCCTCCAATATTGGCTGAAATCGCTGCGTTCAAATAATATTCGGCGCTGTCCGGTTTATTGATACGCAAATAATATTCCCCCAAAACACAGCAATCATTCGGCGATAAATCATCCGACAACTGGAGAAAACGGCCTACATAATCGTTGGTTTCGTTGGTTACGCCTTTGTTCGAAAGAATCCCGATTAAACAACGCAGGCAGTACACCTGAAAATCCTTATACCCGAATTGTTCGGATAGATTCAATGCTTCTCGATAATCCCGGAGCGCGTTGTCGTCTTCGTTCTCCATGTAGTAAACAGCGGCAATGGCAATTTTAGCGCTGACTTGGTGTTTGGTTTTATTTGCAGCCTGATAGTTTTCGTAGGCTTCTTGATAATAAAACAAAGCCCTTTGATAATTATTCTGCTTCAAATTCAATTCTCCTAACACGAAGTTACATACTCCGATTAGGTAAGGATCATCTATTATATCCCGATACTCCAACGCTTTAAGATATGATTCGGTTGCTTTCTGATAATTATTTGTGCTGTATTCCATGCGCCCCAGACAATACCAAGAAAGGAACTTTTGTCGGTTCGTGCCTTTGCGCATGAAATAGTTTACTGCAGGACGGAGCATCGAATCGGTATCTATGGTTTGTCCTGTTTTATCCAACGCCAGCGAATAAAGCAGCCCATAATGTGCTTTAGTCGATTTTTTGCGAATACTGCCGGGGACGATAGCTTGCAAGGAGTGTAACGCACTGTCTGGGTAATCGTTAATTATTTCCTGCGTGCGTTCTAGTTCTTCGGCTATGTATTTGCTCTCGGAACATGAACACAAGCATAGAAAAAAGGCGCAAACATAAATAAATCGTTTCATAAACAGCCCAAATAATTATTATCCAATATACGAAAAAATACCGACTTAACTGGTATTTGACAAAATTAACGTGGCATATATATTGAAGGTTCTGGAAGAGGCATAAATTCGCAAGAACCTATACTTTACGTGAGGCCCTTTCTTCTTGCTTTTGAACTTAAATCATAAAGAGGTGAATCTTAGAATGTTTTCGATGCATTGTTTGATTTGCCAATTCCAAAAATTTTTCGTATCTTGCAGTAGGTTATTTGAAATGCGGTATTTGAGCGCAAGAAGCTGAAAATAAACCGTTGCCTTTTCGTTACCTATTATCCCTATACAAAAATGTAACGACCCGATAAATCAAGTCGTTACATCACTTTAATCCCACACTCTCAGGAGTCGGGCCGCTTTCGTATATCGAAGTTTTAACTCTTTTCCGAAAATAAAAGGGAGATATTACATCTCGCGCAGTTTGATGCTCTCTCCCAACATAATCAGGGCGGTGCGTAACCACTCATTGATCCTTGCTTTCATACTAAATAATTTTAAATAATTCTTAAAATATTTTATCATTTAAGACGAGGCAAAAGTACTACGGCAAAAGCAAACTTCCAAATATTTTATTAAGATTTTTTAAGAAATATGTAAATTTTTTGAATAAACCCTTATTCCTCCACCTCTACCCCCAGCAGCCGCACCAGGTCAACCGCCTGCAATGCATTGATCTTCAAACCCTTTAATTCAAACGAATCGACCTCGCCGACACGTATTCCCCGGATGTCGGAATCCGCGAACGAAAGCCCGCGCAGGCGCGTGCCGCGGAATTCACCCTGCGTCAGGTCGCAGCGCGAAAAGGAGACCTTCTCCAGGCGGCACTCGTCGAACACGGCTCCCCGCATGACTCCCTGACTGTGCGCCACGAAACGCAAGCGCCCCAGCGCGAAATTGGCGAACTCCGCCTTGCAGCGCTCGAAGGCCACATGCTGCATCGTCGCTTCGGAGAGGTTCGTCCCCGTGAGCTTGCAATCCAGGAACTCCACCCGCTGGAAACTGCACCCCGTCAGGTCGGCGTTCGACAGGTCGCAGTTCCGGAAGGTCACATCCGTGAAATGCGATCCGCGCAACACGCACGCCGGGAAAAGGCAGCCTGCGAAAAGACACGACTGCACCCAGACATGTTCCCGGTCGAGGTGCGGGAAAACAATGCCGCGGAAAATGCCTCCGGCAATCTCTTCGCCTTCGGTCAACGCCCTACCATCGGTATATTCCACGGGATCGGCGGCCGGGACTGGTCTGGTTATCTGCATCGTCAAATTCAGTAAAAGAGGCACCCGACTCCCCGCCTGCAAAGCCGCACACGGGAGGGTTGCTACAGCAAAGATAAACATTTATCCCGGAAAGCCGCGTCCATCCCCGGCATCCGCCCGCCGTTTTGCGCATACGGAAAATAATTCCTATCTTTGGATCGCCTTTCACCGAACAATCAATGAAAAAGGGATACAGAACCATTTTAACGGTCTGCATGCTGCTGATAGCATATACCGCCGTAGGGCAGCAACCCGACAAGGACATGGATTCCTTTCCCTCGACCGAGGAAGCCCTGTCCCAGATCGGAAGCGCCGCAGCCCGCTCCCCCAAACAACCCGCCGACACCGCAGCCCTCACATCGCCCGCCCAACGCAAAGGCTTCATACGCCGCATCATCGACTATTACAGCCGTTCGAACATCGACCGTACGTTCGAAAAGAAAATCGACTGGAGCATCGCCCCCGGCCCGAACTACTCGTCGGATGTCGGCTTCGGAATCGGATTCCTCGTAGCGGGGCTTTACCGGATAGATCGCACGGACTCCGTGACCGCCCCGTCGAACATCTCGGTTTACGGCAACTTCACGACCGAAAAATTCGTCCTGCTCCGCTTCTCGGGCGACAACATCTTCAACCACAACAAACAACGCCTGAGCTACGCCGGGGCCTTCGTCTACTTTCCGGGTGCATTCTACGGCGTGGGCTACAATGCCGGCGCAGAGGGCTATGCACAGGAACTCACCACCACGATGGGCATCTTCCGCATCTCCTACTGCACGGCGCTCGCCGGACGTTTTTATATCGGCGTCAGCGGGGGCATCGACTACACCGGGGCGAAGTACAAAGACACGGGCATGGTCGCCTATATGAACGACATCAAGGCCGACGCAGAGGCCGGGAAACCGGTTCCGGGCGGCAGGATGGGCGAACTCTACACCCTCTGGCAGCAGGGGCGCTACGACCCGGCCAAGCAGGATCCCTTCTCGAACTACATTACCGAATCGGGCGACAACCCCGACGCCTTCAACACCAGCCTCGGCCTCTTCGCCCAATACGACACGCGCGACGTGACGTTCAACGCCTCGAAGGGCATCTTCATCAAGGCCGAAGCCAAGTGGTATCCCGAATGGCTGGGCAATACGCGCCGCAGCTTCGGACGCTTCACCCTGACCTTCGACTTCTACCAAAAACTCTGGAAAGGCGCCATCTTCGCCTACGACCTCTACGCCGACTTCACGGCCGGCACCCCGTCGTGGCACATGTACGCCAAGATGGGCGGCATGGAACGCATGCGCGGCTACTACGAAGGGCGCTACCGCGACAAAAGACTTGTCGAGACGCAGATCGAGCTGCGCCAGAAAATCTACCGCCGCCACGGCATCGTGGCCTGGATCGGCGGCGGACAGGTCTGGGGCACCGACAAATTCCGCTGGGACAACACCCTTTACAGCTTCGGCTGCGGCTACCGGTTCGAGTTCAAGAACCGGATGAACATCCGCCTCGACTACGGCTGGGGCGTCTACGGCAACCAAAACCTGCCGTGGGATCGCAAACGTTCCTCGGCCTTCCTCTTCACGGCCTCCGAAGCCTTCTAAGAGCCCCATACCGACAATCCCCGCCCCGACGACCGGTATCGCAACAAGGGAAAGCCTCCCCGACAACCGAGGGGCTTTCAGTAATCCCCACGGGAACTACACTATATATACCGCGATAAACCCGTCGGCACGATGCAGCGTGAGCCGGATCGTCTCCCCGCTGCCGATGCGCCCGGCAACGGTTCCGGCCGCGAAATCCACCGCCTCCACCCGCAGGTCGTGCAACAAGTCCAGCCCCGGACGCCGGGCATATTTATAAAGCGCCTCCTTCGCGCACCAGACGGCGGCAGGCAGCAGCGGATCGCCGGACAGCGCCTGCTCGGAGGGGGACATGTAACGCGGCGCGGCACGGCTGAAATCCCGCGTCTCGGGCTCGATGTCGACCGCGCAGGGGATATCGGACAGACAGACGGCCACACGCCCCCTGCAGTGCGAAACCCCGACGTATACCCCGTCCCTGTCGACGACCGGAGCCCCGGCGGCATCGTAGGCAATCCGCACATCCGCACCCAGTTCCCGGCGGACGACGGCCCGCCACGTGAGGTATTCCCGGCGCCGGCCCTCCCGCACAAAACGCCGGGCCTCGGCCAATTCGTCGGATGTCACCCACCCGGCTACCCCGGCCTCGTCCATCGGCGGCTCTATGAAGAGTGCCTTTCCCATCGTTTACGGTAAGTCCACACGGATTTTATCGACACGGTGCCCGTCCATCTCCTGCACCGTGAAACGGATGTCGTGCGACGTAAAGAGATCGCCCTTGCGGGGGAAGTCGCGTTTGAGTTCGAGCATCAGCCCGGCGAGAGTCTCGGCATCGCCCTTCACGTCGGCAAAGGTCTCCTCGTCGATCCCCAGCACCCGTTCGAAATCGCCCAGGTGGCTCTTGCCGTCGAAGAGGTAACTCTTCTCGTCGAGACGCGTGAAGAAACTCTCGTCGGCATCGCTTTCGTCCGAAATCTCGCCCACGATCTCCTCGATGATATCTTCCAGCGACACCAGCCCCAGCGTCGAACCGTACTCGTCGACGACGATCGCCATGTGCACCTTGTTCGACTGGAAGTCGCCCAGCAGGTCGTTGATCTTCTTATGCTCGGGCACGAAATAGGGCTTGCGCACCAGCTGCTGCCAGCCGAATTCGTTGCCGTGGTTGATATAGGGGAGCAGATCCTTGACATAGAGCGTCCCCCTGATATTGTCGATATCCTCTTCGTATACCGGGATACGCGAAAAACCCGACCGGATGATCGTCTGCTTGACGGTCTCGTAATCGTCCGTCACCGAGAGCGCCGTAATGTCCACGCGGGGTTTCATGATCTCCTGCACCTCGGTATTCACGAAGTTGACGATCCCCGACAGCATCACATGCTCCTCGGGGCTCGAACTCTGGGTCATATCCACGGCGTCGGCCAGTTCGTCGAGCGAAATCTCGCTCTTGTGCGCCGCCTTTTCGCTGATGCGGCTGCTCGTGCGCACCAGGATGTAGGAGAGCGGATAGAAAATCCACCGCAACACCCTGAGCGGCCGTGCCGCGAACTGCGCGAAACGCACCGGCATGGTCTGCGCCAATACTTTGGGCAGTATCTCGCCGAACAGCAGCAGCAGGAAAGTCACCAGTACGGTCTTGAACAGGAACTCGAAACGCAGGAACGTAAAAACCGAGTCGATGATACCCGACACGAGGATGACGATGCAGATATTCACCAGGTTGTTGACCACCAGAATCGTCGCCAGCAGCACGTCGACATTCGTCAGCAAGTGCAACACCGCCTCCGCCGAAGCGGTCGTGCGCGTCTGCAGGCGGCGGATATCCTTATGCGACAGGGAGAAAAACGAAGTTTCAGCCCCCGATACGAGCGCTGAAACGCACAGCAGTCCCAACGTCACCGCGCACAGCACGGCGATATGGCCCGAAAACCCGTTGAATGCGATCCATGAAGCGGTACTCTCCAAACTTGCGCGGATTTAGTTAGTCAAAAAGCGATCCGCCCTGCGAATCGGCAGCCTGCTGGCTGTTTTCGGACTCCTCGCGCAGCACCTCCTTGCGTCCGCCGGGCATCTGCACGATGAACTTCGAGTTGCGCGACTGGTAGGCCGGTTTGGCCAGCAGCAGTTCGATGTTGTTGTAGCGGGTCGACTTGGCGCCGAGCATCACCTGCTCGGGCGGCCGCTGCGGCGGCGCAACGGGCTTGATCGGCTCCAGCACGGGAGCCACGGGCTCCTTCACCGGTTCCGTGATACGTGCCGGGGGGATGATCTGCTTCATCACGTCGACGGACGCATCGCCCGAGAACCCCGTGGCCACCACCACCAGTTCGATGGCGTTGCCCAGCTGGGGCTTCTCGCTCGTACCCCAAATGATATTGGCGTTGTGTATCACGCCGTTGTCGTCCTGCACGCTGGCATGGGCCTGGATATACTCCAGAATCCGCACCACCTCCTCGTACATCAGGGCGTCGGCGTCCGACACCGAGATATTGAGCAGGATATTCTTGGCGCCCGAAATCAGGTTGTGGTCCAGCAGCGGGGAGCGCAGCGACGCTTCGGCCACCGCCTCGGCGCGATTGTCGCCGTCGGCCGTAGCCACGGCCATATGCGCCCGGCCGCTGTTGCGCATCACCTTCGAGACATCGGCGAAGTCGACGTTCACCAGATCGCTCTCGACGGTGATAATCTCCGCGATGCCCTTGGCCGCAGAGGCCAGAATGTCGTCGGCCTTGCCGAAAGCCTGCTTCAGCGAGAGGCGGCCGTAGATCTCCAGGATGTTTTCGTTGTTGATGATCAGCAGCGAGTCGGTGTTCTGGCGCAGCTCCTCGATGCCGCGGAACGCCTGCTCGTAACGGATCTTGCCCTCGACGGCCAGCGGCGAGGTGACAATGGCCACGGTCAGCAGCCCCATCTCCTTGGCCAGCTTGGCGATGACGGGCGATGCTCCCGTGCCCGTTCCGCCGCCCATGCCGGCGGTGATGAAGAGCATCTTCGTACCGGCCTCTTCGAGCACCTGGCGGATTTCGGGCAATGACTCGACAGCCGCACGGCGGCCGTTCTCCGGGTCGTTCCCGGCCCCGAGCCCCTCGGACCCGAGACGGATTTTCCGCTCCACGGGGCTCTTGTCGAGTGCCTGCTGGTCGGTGTTGCAGACCATGAACGTTACGCCCCTGATCCCGAGGTTCCACATATGGTTTACGGCATTGCCTCCTGCGCCGCCGACACCGACCACCGTAATGATCGAGCCGTCCGTGCGCGGGGCCTTGATTTCCGACATCAATTCGTCTGTCATATCGTAATCTCTTTTTTATGCACTTTTGGTGACAAAAGTGCCAAAACCATCCGCATGTCGTTTTCCGCGGGAGTTCCCTCCGGTTCCAGCTGAACGGTTGGAGCAAGATCGGGCCTTTGCTCCCTCCCGTTCCGGGCGCGTGAGCCGTCGGTCACTCTTTTTCCGCTCCAAACGATAATGCGGAGTTTTTTAGTCTTATTTTAAAAACTGCGGAATGCTTCTAAAAACCGCTCTTGCTTTATTTTCCAAATAATTTAAACTATCTATTCCACGGGTGAGCAGTTGTCATTCACGGCTCCGGCATCGAGTCGGAATCCTTCCCCCGCACTCGCCTAAACTCCTTCCCCTAAATCTCTTTGTCCTCGGCGGCCGAGAAACTCTTGTTGATCTTGTCGAAGGTCTTCTGGAAGATCGCGCCCCAATTGCGGCTGCGCTTGGGTTCGATCATCGGCGGTTCATCGACACGCTCTTCGTCCCGCGGCCCGGCCGTTTCAGCCCCGGCCTGCGTCCCGGAATCGGCCTCCGGAGCCGGCACGGGAGGCGTGTAAGGCTGGGCCGCACGCGGCTGCGGGGCCTTGAATCCGCCCGCAGCGGGCTGCGGCGGCGTGAAAGGCCGGTGCGGCTCGGGACGCGGAGCCGCGGGGCGCTCGATGACGGCGCAGCCGCCCAGTTCGGCTCCCTTGAGCAGGATGCCCACGGCGGTCGAGAAAGCGGCGTCCGCGACCTTCTCCTTCGACTCCCCGGTGATTCCCGTCTCGGGCACGGCGACACGCACGTCCATGCCCGTCACGCGGCGGAACAGTTCGTCGAGGTCCTTGAGTTTGGCCGAACCGCCCGTCAGCACGATGCCGTAGGCCAGTTTACCGGCGTATCCCGAATCCTTGATCTCCTGCTGCACGAACTCGGCGATGTCCGTGGCACGGGCCTCGATCACCGTGGCCAGGTTGCGCAGCAGAATGTCCTTCGCCTCGCGGGCCGTGCGGCCGTTGACGCGGATCAGCTTGTCCTCGGGGGCCAGTTCGGCGACCGCCGAACCGTATTTCTGCTTGAGGCTCTCGACGTGTTTCTCGGGAACGCTCATCGTGCGGATGTCGCGGTTGATGGCCGATGCGCCCATCGGGATCGAAGCGACGTAACGCACCACGTTGCGGTAATAGACCGTCACGTCGGTAACGCCGCCGCCGACGTCGACCACGGCCACACCCTCCTCCTTCTCATCGGGCAGCAGCACCGCCTCGGGCGTCGCCAGCGCGTCGGACATGACGCCCAGCATCTTGATCCCGAGGCGCTTCAAGGCCATATCGAGACGCTGCATCGGGGTTTTGAGGCAGAGGATGAAGTTGAACGTCGACGAAAGTTTCTTGCCGAACGAACCCACGGGATTGCGCACCTCCTGGCTGTCGTCGACCATGTAGTTCTGGGGCACGCGCTCCATGATGGTCTCGTCGTCGGGGGCCTGCACGTTGCGCATGCGGTCGAACAGCGCATCGACGTCCTTCTGGTTGACGCCGTTCTGGGGATCGTAGACAAAGACATGGTCGGTATGGCGCGCACAGCGCACGAAATCGCCCGAGATACCGGCATACGCCTCCGTGATGCGGATTCCGAGCTGCTGCTCGGCCTCCGACACGGCCTCGCGGATGGCGCGGCTCACCAGTTCGATATTCTCGATCCGGCCCGCGTTGACCCCTTCGACGAGCTTCGTGACGACACACGCCACGTCAAGCAGGCCTTCGGACGTCTTCTCGCCGACGGCCACCACGACCGACGAGCAGCCCAAATCGACGGCAACGGTATAATTCTTCTTTTCCACGGTATAATCCTTTTACTTCTTGCAGACCACCTGGTCGTTATATCTGATATCAATAGTGCGGTATTCGCTCCAGCCGATCGACGAAAGGCCGCTGCGGTAGAACCGCAACAGTTTGTCGAACTTGCGCTCCACGTCGTCCAGCCGGCCGAAAAGCACGGTGAAGCGGCCGCTGCGGGGCGTAAGCTCGACCTCCAATGCTCCGCTGGGGGTCGTTTTCGCGGTGATCTGCACCACTTCCGACCTCCAGAAATCATCGTCTTCGACAGTTTCTACAAAGGTAAGGAGTTTCATGAAATCTTCGTAGCTTTTCTCCAACTTTTTTTGTTTCAGCCGCTCGGCCTCCTGCTGCCGAGCGATACGGTCAATCCCCTCCTGAATCATACGCGCCTCGTAGCGGTATTTGCGGCGCATTTCGACCTTGTGGCGGCGCAGTTCGCCGACCCGTTTGTCGTACTCGGCGGAGCTTTCCAGCCGCCACCACTGTTTCTTGACCCGCATACGGCGCAGCGCCGACAGGTTGCGGTCGTTCTGCAGTTCGCGCCTGTAAAGCGGGTACTTCTCCCGCTCCAGCTCCGCGATGCGTTTGTCCACTTTCGCCGATTCGGTGTCGATATGCGCCCGCACGGGGCCCTCATACGCCGCAGGAAACGGCGGGCGGTAGCTGCCCGTCACGACCGGCACGTAAAGCGACGATGCCCGCGGCGCGGCGAAGACATAGCCCTCCGCAGTGACGTACGAATCCACGCCGTCCACCAGCAGCCGCACGAGCGGCCTTCGCTGGCTGATATCCACGTGCAGCACCCCGTCATAGGAGACATAGGCGTCTACCCGCTCCACGAACCCGTTCCTGGCGATCATCTCTTCGATCTGCGTCAAAGGCACCTTATCAACTGCCGTGCCTTTCGTCTTGATCCCGCTGTGCGCAATCCACCCGCGCACCATGCGCCCCGACACCAGATAGCCCATCGACGAGCTGTCGACAACCTCGATCTCGACCTTGCAGACCGTCCTCGCGGCACGCAGACGCTGCGCCGTGGTGCCCGCATAGAGGATATATGCGGCCACAGCGCCCCACAAAAGGGCCAGCAATGCGTATCGGAGGTAGCGGTTCATCGCACGTCAGCTTTTCGCTCCGAGTTTTTCGGCCAGCGCCCCGCAGCAGGCGTCGATATTGCCCGCCCCGAAGCTCACCACCACGTCCGTATCCATCGCCGCGACTGTATCGGCCAGCGCCTCCCTGCCGACGATGCGGCACGGCACGGCCACGTGCCGGGCGATGAGCTCCGACGTGACGCCGGGGATCGGCTCCTCGCGCGCCGGGTAGATCGGCAGCAGCACCACCTCGTCGGCATGCGACAGCGACTCGGCGAACTCTTCGTAAAGGTCGCGCGTGCGGGTGTAGAGGTGGGGCTGGAACAGCGCCGTAATGCGCCGTCCCGGAAACATCTTCCGCACGGAGGTCAGCGTCGCCGCCAGTTCGCGCGGATGGTGCGCGTAATCGTCCATGTAGACCTGCCTGGGGGTGTTGACATAGAATTCGAACCGGCGCTTCACGCCCGAGAACGACGCCAGCGCCCCGCGCAGGGCGTCCGCATCCAACGCAACCCCTTCGGCCCTGGCCGCGCACCATACCGAGGCCACGGCCGCCACCGAATTTTCAATGTTGACCCAGCCCGGAATGCCCAGCGTGCAGCCTTCGACCACACCGCCCGGCACTACGATATCATACCTATAATGGCCTCCCTCGAGCAGCTGCACGTTACGGGCATAGAAGTCGCACGGCACGTCGTACGAATAGCGGTACACCGTAATCTGCGGATTGTCCACCACAATGTCGACCCCTTGCTTGATGACGAGGAATCCGCCGGGGCGTATCTGCCGCACGAACTGCGCGAAAGCCTCCTTCACCGCCTCGTGCGTCCCGTAAATGTCGAGGTGGTCGGCGTCGGCCGACGTGACCACCGCCACATCGGGATAGAGCCGCAGGAACGAACGGTCGAACTCGTCGGCCTCGACGGCCAGCCGCCCGCCCGGAAGGCGTGATCCGGCAGCGGCGCATCCCTTCCCCGCGGGCGGGCGCATCCCCTGCACCCCGCAGCCGTCCAGCACCAGGTTGCCGCCGAAATTCTTCGAGATACCGCCCAGAAAGGCACTGCCGCCACCCGTCAGGGCGCGGTTGAGCCATGCCACGAGCGTCGACGTCGTAGTCTTGCCGTGCGTCCCCGCCACAGCCATCACGTACTTGCCTTCGGCAAGGTGCCCCAACATCTGCGAGCGCTTCTCGATACGGAACCCGTGGTCGGCGAAATAGCAGTACTCGCCGTGCTCCTGCGGCACGGCCGGGGTATAAACCACCATCGTCGCCGCCGGGTCGAGGAACTCTGCGGGGATCAGCCGCACGTCGTCCTCGAAATGAATCGCCGCCCCCTCGGCCGACAACTCGTCCGTCAGGTGCGAAGGCGTACGGTCGTAGCCGGCCACCTTTTTCCCCTCGTGCAGGAAATAGCGGGCCAGGGCGCTCATGCCGATGCCGCCGATACCCAGAAAATATACTTTTTGAAACTCCATCTGCTCAATTCTTGATTTTCACACCGCCTCCGCCGCCCGTCGGACACGCGCAGCCCGTCCCGTGAAGACAGGTGCCGCCTGCGCCCTGCGGCTTCACGGCCGTGCGGTCACTTCATTACCTTTTCGATTTCATCCACGATCCGCTCCGCCGCGTCGGGTCGCGCCAGCTTCTCGAGGTTTTCGCTCATCCTGCGCAGCGCCTCTCCGTCGGCGAGCAGCTCCATCGCCCGCGCCATCGCCCGCGTGCGGGCCTCGGCATCGGGCACCACCACCGCAGCCCCCTTGGCCTCCAGCGCCCGGGCGTTCTTCGTCTGGTGATCCTCGGCCACGTTGGGCGAAGGCACGAACAACACGGGCCTGGCCACCAGGCACAGCTCCGAGACCGTTCCGGCGCCGCTGCGCGACACGACCAGGTCGGCCGCCGCATAGGCGTAGTCCATGCGGTCGATGAAAGCTCCCTGCCAGATATTCCCCGTCGGGTGCGCCGCCAGAAAAGCCTGCATCTCGCGCTCGTAGTATTTCCCCGTCTGCCAGATTACCTGCACCGGAGCGTCGGCGCCCCCGAGCGAGAGTATCCACGCCTTCATCATCTCGTTGAGCGACCGCGTCCCGAGCGACCCGCCCACGACCAGCACCACCGGGAGCTCCGCCCTAAAGCCGTAATAGGCCAACGCCTCGCCGCGGTCGGCACCCTCTTTCGAGAAACGGCCCCGCAGGGGGTTGCCCGTCATCGTGATCTTACCGGGCGCGAAGAACCGATCCATGCCCTCATAGGCGACGCAGATCCGCTTCGCCCTCCGGGCCAGGATCTTGTTCGTCAGCCCCGCGTAGGAGTTCTGCTCCTGGATCACGGTCGGTACCCCCAATTGCTGTGCGGACCACAACACCGGAGCGCTGGCGTAGCCCCCGAAGCCCACCACCGCATCGGCCCCGAAATCGCGGATGGTCTTTTTCGCCATCCAGATGCTCCGGAGCACCTTCAGCGGCACCGCGAGGTTGTGCCAGTCCATGCGCCGCTGCAACCCCGCAATCGGCAGGCCCACGATGCGGTAGCCCAGCGCCGGCACCTTTTCCATCTCCATTTTGCCCTCGGCGCCGACGAACAACAGTTCCACATCGCCGCCGAACCGCCGCTTGAGCGCCTCGGCCACCGCTACGGCCGGATAGATATGTCCGCCCGTTCCGCCGCCCGAAAGTATGATCTTCTTCATATCCCGTTATTTTCCTATTTCGACGGGTTCCCCGAGGAATTTCGGGGTTTTTCCCGTCCATAAATCCATGAACATCCTGACCCGCGCCAGCTTTTCCCGGAGCCTGGTCTTCATGCCAGCGTACGCCGCCACGTCTGCGGCATTGTACCCTACGGCATCGAGCCCCAACGCCTGCGCGATGTAAACCGCACGGCGGTTATGGAACTCCTGCGAGATTACCGTGAAGCTCTCCTGCCCGAATATCTTTTCCATGCGGACGACCGAATCGTACGTCCGGAACCCGGCATAGTCGAGGTATATCGCCTCCGCCGGCACGCCCCGCCCGACGAGCGCCTCCTTCATGTCCTGCGGCTCGTTGTAACCCTTGCGGCCGTTGTCGCCGCTGATGACCAAGTACTCCACTTTGCCGGCATGATACAGTGCAGCGGCCGCATCGACCCGGTTGTAGAAATACGCATTCGGACGTCCCGAACGCACCGTCCGCGAAGTCCCGAGCAGCAACCCCGCCCGGTTGGCGGGCACCTCCCCGGGCGAGGCGTATACCCGGCCGTCTGTCGCCCGCTGCACGGCATACCCGGCGGCGGATACCGCCACGGTAGCCAGCACCGCCCCGGCGGCCGCCGCCCATGCCATTGTCTTCAGCCATTTTTTCATCACCGTCCCCAGTTACCCCGATCCAGCGACCGGTAATTGATCGCCTCGGCCACGTCGGCCGCCGCGACCGTGTCGCGCCCCGCCAGGTCGGCGATCGTACGCGCCACCTTCAGAATACGGTCGTAAGCCCGCGCCGAAAGGTTCAGCCGTTCCATCGCCCGCTCCAGCAACGCCGCCGAAGCGGCATCCGGGCGGCAGTATTCGCGCAGCATGGCCGCATTCATCATCGCATTGGTATGCACCCCCTGCGCACAGCGGAACCGCGCGGCCTGCACCTCCCGCGCCCGCACGACCCGCGCACGAATCGCAGCGCTGGACTCCCCGGGCGCCGCCGCCGAAAGCTCCGCCGCACTGACGGGCGTCACCTCGACATGCATGTCGATCCTGTCCATCAGCGGCCCTGAAATCCGGCTCATGTAGCGGTGCACCGACCCCGGCGAGCAGACGCACTCCCGGGCCGGGTGGTTGTAATACCCGCACGGACAGGGGTTCATCGCCGCCACGAGCGTAAAGTTCGCCGGGTATTCCACGCTGTATTTGGCCCGCGACACGGTTATTTTCTTCTCTTCCAACGGCTGTCGCAACACCTCCAGCACACTGCGCCCGAACTCGGGCAGTTCGTCGAGAAACAGCACCCCGTTGTGCGCCAGCGACACCTCGCCCGGCCGCGGCGACTGCCCGCCGCCGATCAGCGCCACCTGCGAGATGGTGTGGTGCGGAGCCCTGTAAGGCCTGCGCGCCATCAGCCCGCCGGCAACCCCGGCCTTCCCGGCCACGGAGTGTATCTTGGTCGTCTCCAGCGCCTCCCCGGGCGACAGCGGCGGCAGGATCGTCGGCATACGCCGCGCCAGCATCGTCTTTCCCGAACCCGGTGCGCCGATCATCAGCACGTTGTGCCCTCCCGCCGCAGCGATCTCCAGCGCCCGCTTGGCGAGCGCCTGTCCCTTCACGTCTGCGAAATCCTCCTCGTATCGCCCCGCGGCGACTTCGAACGGCTCCGCCGCCCCGGGCACGGCGGGCACGATCTCCGCCTCGCCGTTCAGCAGCGCCATCACCTCCTTCAGGCTCCCGGCGCCCAGCACGTCGATACCCTCCACCACGGCCGCCTCCCGGGCATTGTCCGCCGGCAGCACCAGCCTCCGCAACCCTTCGTCGCGGGCCCGCACGGCCATCGGCAGCACGCCCCGCACGGGTTTCAGCGTCCCGTCAAGCGACAGCTCGCCCGCGAACATCGTCCCGCCGAGCGCCCCGGCATCCACGCGCCCCATCGCCGCGAGTATCCCCACGGCGATCGGCAGGTCGAACGAAGCGCCTTCCTTGCGCAGGTCGGCCGGGGCGAGGCTCACGACCACCTTGCGGCCGGACATCCGCTCCCCCGAGTTCTCGAACGCCGCACGTATGCGCTGCTCGCTCTCCTTGACGGCATTGTCCGGCAGTCCCACCAGGTACATGCCGAGCCCGCCGCCCGCGATGTTGACCTCGACGGTCACCGCCACGGCGTCGATCCCCACGATCGCACCCGCATAAGTCCGGACAAACATATATCGGAAATTTATCAGTTCGTTTCACATAATCCCCGCCCGTCTTCCGGCGTGGCAGGGGCTCCCTTTCGGCCGCATCGCGCCGCCACTCAGAACGGCGCCTCTTCGTCCAGCGCCCGGGGCGTCAGATCGAACTCCCCGCCGCCGATCCCCGAACCCAGCGCGGCGGATGCCCCCGTGGCGCCGTTCGAACCGCTGGCGTAATCGTCGTAGGCCTGCTGACTGTCCGAAGCCTGCGCGGGCGGCAGCATCGAGTCGTCCATGTCGGCGAAACGCGCCTGTTCCTTCAGGAAGCGCAGGTTCACGTCGCACACAGCGCCGTTACGGTGCTTGGCGATGATGATTTCGGCCATGCCGGCCGTAGGCATTCCGTTTTCGTCCTGGTTGATGCCGTAATACTCCGGACGGTGGATGAACGCCACGATGTCGGCGTCCTGCTCGATGGCGCCCGACTCACGCAGGTCGGAGAGCTGCGGGCGCTTCGACCCACCGCGCATCTCCGTGGCACGGCTCAGCTGCGACAGGGCGATCACCGGCACGTTCAGCTCCTTGGCGATGGCCTTGAGCGTACGCGAAATGAAGGCCACCTCCTGCTCGCGGTTCCCCTTCGAATCCTGGTTGCCGGTCATCAGCTGCAGGTAGTCGATGATGATGATCTTGATGTCGTTGTGTATCTTCAGGCGGCGTGCCTTCGAGCGGAACTCGAAGACCGAAAGCGCCGGCGTATCGTCGATGAACAGAGGCGCCGCACCCAGCGGTTTGGTCGCCGACTCCAGGTGGCGCCATTGCTCGGGCGTCAGACGGCCCGATTTCACGTCGTTGCCGTTGAGTCCCGTCTCGGCGATGATCAGACGCATCATCAGCTGCACCGAAGACATTTCGAGCGAGAAGAACGCCACACCCTGCTCGTGATCTACGGCCATATTGCGCGCCATCGAGAGCACGAAGGCCGTCTTACCCATCGAAGGGCGGGCGGCGATGATGATCAAATCGGAGAGCTGCCAGCCCAGCGTCACACGGTCTATGGCCATGAAACCCGACGGAACGCCGTTGAAGGCGCTCGTGTTTTTCGACGCCTCCTCGATCTGCATCAGCGCCCGCGCCAGGATATCCTTCGACACCTGCACCGAACGCTTCACATGCCCCTCGGCGACCTTGAATATCTCGCCTTCGGCATACCCGATCAGTTCCGTCACGTCGGTCGATTCGTCGTACGAGCGTTTCTGTATCTCGGTCGCCGAGCGTATCAGCTCGCGCTGCACGTATTTCTGGGCGATAATCTTGGCATGGAACTCGACGTTGGCCGCCGAGCCTACCTTCTGCGTGAGCTGCGCCAGGTACGACGCCCCGCCCACCTTCTTGAGCTCCTTCTTGCCTTTCAGCCGCTCGGTCACGGTATAGAGGTCGATCGGTTTGAGCTCCATCGACAGCTCCTCGATCGCCTTGTAGATCGTGCGGTGCTCCTCCGTGTAGAACGCATCGGGCGTCACATACTCCTGCACGGCGATGATGCTGTCCTTTTCGAGCATCAGCGCGCCGAGTACGGCCTCCTCCAGTTCGACCGCCTGCGGGGGTACGTTCCCCGGGGTCTCGGCGAGCGCCTCGAATGCCTCCCTGTTGCGCCGGGAGGGGTTATAATCTTTTGCCATGATATACGCTTTCGTTCAAAGGCCAAAAGTAGCAATAAGCCGGGAGAATTCAAAACCCCGCCGGGGGATATTCTGCCGAAAACTATGTTTATAACATAGTTTCGGCCCGGCACCCGCCCCTGCGGGAACGTCCGGCCCGTTGAAAAATAATTTCCGCACCCTACCCCTTCTCGCCCAGAGCGTGCCGCGAGACGGCGAGCGCGGCGATGCTGATGCGGCAACCGGGCGCCGAGCGCAGGATCTCCCCGGCGCACGAAAGCATCGTGCTGCCCGTGGTGAACACGTCGTCCACCAGCAGGACGTGCCGCCCCGCAAGCCGCCCGGGACGGCCGACGGCGAACGCATCCTCGACATTGCGGGCCCGGTCTCGGCGCGCCTTGAGGGCCTGGCTCTCCGTATTGCGTTTCCGGCGCACGCTGCGGCGGTCGACCTCCACGCCCAGCTGCGCGGCAATCCCTTCGGCGATGTATTCGGACTGGTTGTACCCGCGGCGGCAGCGCTTGACGGGATGTAGCGGCAGGGGCACGACCACCTCCACGTCGTCGTACAATCCGCTTTCCTTCAGGCAGCGACCGTACCACTCGCCCATCGCCCGCGCCGTGCGCCATGCCCCGCGGTACTTGAACCCCCGGATCAACTCCCGCCACCCGCTGCCGTGGACATAGTAGAGCAGCCCCGAAGCCCGCTCCACGGGCAGCATGT
>ERZ831634.1585-NODE-1585-length-22991-cov-4.840731_pt1 | contig 22991 bp, 8 predicted proteins | sample MGYA00519953_ERZ831634 | MGnify/ENA primary metagenome ERZ831634 (study PRJEB31850, sample SAMEA3708718) | human gut metagenome | biome: human gut; feature: human-associated habitat; material: faeces | place: China | collected 2014 ... | reverse complement strand
CAAATCGTGTATTATTGCAAATATATGTATGCTTCTTGGATATTATACGGGATTTCATTGTATGCTCAATGTTTCATCGGGATATACATATGGCAATTATAAAAATCTTTATATGTTAAAGATTGTAAGTGATAAAAATCTTGTTATGTTTGTTACGGTAGTTGTATTTGCAGCTGTTATAATAAATATTGCAACATTAATAATATATAAGTATTATAAAAACAAAATAAGATTAAAAGAGGGTGAAGCAGACAGACATAAAGGACATAAAGATAGAAGGGGAACATTTTTAAATGTATTTATAAGAGTCAGTATAGTAATAGGCTGTATACTGGTATTTCTGGCAATAAGAAAGTATAACACGTATGAGTTTACATCGGTATTTGTTTATATTATATCTACAGGGGTATTTTTAATTCCTGTTATACTTGCGGCACTTATTATCAAGCCATCACTTGTAACTAAGAAGAAAGAAACGTTTTTATTGGTGTTATTATTCTTATATGAGGTTTTTGCATATTCTATAGTCTTTGTACCGTATATTGGATTTTACTATTATTATGCACGATATGTTATTATACATATACCTACAATGGTTATACTTGGAATGTATATTCTTAATTATATATTCAGCAAGGGTAAGCTGCAAAACAGATGTATACAGAATGTATTTGTGGCAGCATGTGTATTGTTGATATGTGAAGGTTATAAGCCGTATGATACATGTATTGCAAAGCAGCAGGATCAGACAACTGTAAGCTGGGAAACAATGGAAGAGATTCTTGACAGATTTAATTCAGATGATGCAGTTGTGATGTCACAGGAGTGGTCATTATCACTTAAACTTCCTATTAAGTTCATTACGGGTGCGGATGTATATCCTGTATTAACAGGTAATGATAAATGGCAGATGGATGGACTGCGAAGTACACATAAGAATGTATATCTGATGACAGAAAAAAAAGAAACTATAGCGACAAGTACATATAAGTCGGAGCTGACTTTGATATACGCAGTAAGTAATGAAGATAAGTATGGCAAGGTCACTGAGGGAGAAGTTGAAAGAAGAGGAAAATATATACCATTTTCCACAATTGTAGATAAGAATAACAGGGCAATGTATTTATATAAGTAAAATACTAAAACAGATATTTAAAAATGAAAGGAAGTACAATGAAAGCATTAATTATTGGTGGAGGTGGGTTTGTAGGCCCATATCTTGTAAGACATCTTGTAAACGATCTAGGATACGAAGTTACAGTAACTAAGACAGAAAAAGAAAATCTTGTATCAGATATCGCACAGGTAGTTAATCTTGATATATTAAACAAGGAACAGATATCAGAAGTTCTTAATGCACAAAGACCTGATTATATATTCCATCTTGCAGCACAGTCATCGGTTGCATATTCATGGAAGAATCCGTCCCTTACGATTGATGTCAATGTAAAGGGCTGTGTTAATGTGCTTGATGCCATAAGAGACCTTGATTTTAAGCCGAGAACACTTCTTATCGGTTCTGGTGAGGAATATGGACATATCAGAGAGGGAGAGTGTCCTATTACGGAAGAGAATAATTCAAGACCGGGTAATATATATGCTGCAACTAAGGCATGTCAGAATATGCTTGGTAAAATATATGCAGATGCGTATGGTATGGATGTAATGATGGTAAGGGCATTTAATCATATAGGTCCAAACCAGACACCAATGTTTGTTGTGGCAGATTTCTGTAAGCAGGTAGCAGAGATTGAAAAGGGCATAAAGGAACCTGTTATGTATGTAGGAAACCTTACTGCAAAAAGAGATTTTACTGATGTAAGAGATGTTGTTAAGGCATATGCACTTCTTGTAAAAGAGGGAAAAAGAGGAGAAACTTACAATGTTGGAACAGGACACGCACTTGCAATTCAGGAAATCCTTGACACAATAATCAGCATGTCAGATAAATCAATAGAAGTTAAGATTGATCCGGACCGATTAAGACCTGTGGATGTACCTATTATTGAACCGGATATCAGAAAGATTAATGAATGTACAGGCTGGAAGCCACAGATATTATTAAGCCAGACATTAAAAGAAACGCTTGATTACTGGAGAGAGAAATGTTAGTAAGGCTTAGACAGCACAACATATAATTATAAATGCAGCAGACTATGCAAAACATTAGGAAGAGAACAGATGTCATATAATAAGATTAATAAAAAATTTTTAAAAAACAGACTCCGTGGCATTGCGGCTGTAGTAGTTGCTGGAATTATGTCAGTTATGCTTGTTGGCTCATCAATGTATATAACTGGATATGCAATGCAGATTGTTAAGGCAGCCGGATATACAGGAACAGTTACAGGGGTTGATGAGGGTGGTCTAAGGGTGCGTTCATCAGCTTCAACAGCTACCATGGATAATATTATTACAAAAGTATATGAGGGTGATACATTTGATATATTGGATACTGTATACAACGGTAGTTCAAAATGGTATCAGATAGGATTTTTTTATAATGATGAATATACATATGGTTATGTTTCGGCAGATTATGTAACAGTTAGTACGAATGGTTCATCAGATGATAATAATTCAGGTGATAATGGTTCAGATGACAATGCTTCAGACGATAATAACGGATGGGATTATGATGATACAGACTTTGAGACTGAACTGGAAGCGCAGGGATTTCCTGAATCATATAAGACTGGATTAAGACAGATTCATAAGATGTATCCTGACTGGATATTTACAGCAGAGCATATAGACAGGGAATGGAATGACATAATAGACAATGAAAGTGTATTAGGCAGAAGCCTTATATATGGATATGCAAAGGAATCATGGAAGTCTAAGGCAGAGGGGGCTTATGACAGCGAGACAGGAGAATATACTGAATTTGATAGTGGCGGCTGGGTGCAGGCTTCAAATGCACTTATAAAATATGCGATAGACCCTAGAAATTTCCTGAATGAGACCAATATTTTCATGTTTGAAGATCTGGCATACAGTGATAAGATACAGACTGAACAGGGCGTACGGAATGTAATTGCAGGTTCATTTATGGATAATTCATCACATGAGCTGTATTTTGATGATAAGTGGTTTACATATCCATCGGCGCTTATGTATGCCGGAGCTATATCGGGGGTAAGTCCATACCACCTTGCAACAAGAATTATACAGGAACAGGGATATAACGGACAGGGACTTAGTATATCGGGAACATATCCCGGTTATGAAGGTTTGTTTAATTATTATAATCAGGGTGCATATAAGAGCGGTTCAATAAGTGCTGTTGAAAATGGCCTTATATATGCTTCAAAGGAAGATTCCTCTACATACAGAGCATGGAACAGCAGGATGAAGTCAATAGTCGGTGGAGCTAAGATATTGGGTGCTAATTATATCAATAGAGGTCAGAATACATTATATTATGAGAAGTTTGACATGATTACACCATATAGCCATCAGTATATGACATTTATTCTCGCTCCGAGACAGGAATCCGTAACTGCAAGCAGGGCATATAGTGATAGTGTTAAGTCATCTACGGCTTTAAGATTTCTTATTCCGATATATAATGATATGCCTGATACAGCATGTCCGCTTCCCGGTGATGGTTATGTTGATGATAGTAATAACAATAACGATGCTGATAACAATGGAGAAGATATCATTAAATTCACAGGAATGAAGCTGGATGGAGATGGTCAGTGGCGTTATTATGTAGAAGACAATCCGGATTATGGCTATACCGGAATGGCAGCAAATGAATACGGCTGGTGGTACTTTAATGACGGTGAGTTAGACATGGGTTATACCGGAATGGCAGCAAATGAATATGGCTGGTGGTATGTAAGTAATGGAACTATAGACTGGAGTTATACGGGAATGGCAGCAAATGATTTCGGCTGGTGGTATATAAGAAATGGAGCATTAGACTTAAGTTATACCGGAATGGCTTCTAATGACTATGGCTGGTGGTACATGACTAACGGAGTGTTAGATTTAAGCTATACCGGAATGGCTCTTAATGACTACGGCTGGTGGTACATGACTAACGGAGTGTTAGACTTAAGTTATACCGGAATGGCTCTTAATGACTAAGGCTGGTGGTATATGACAAATGGAGCATTAGACTGGAACTATACAGGACTTGCACTTAATGAATATGGCTGGTGGTATGTAAGTGAGGGCTGTATTGACTGGTATTATGAAGGTCTTGCAAGCAATGAATATGGCTGGTGGTATGTAAAAAATGGCTGTATAGACTGGAACCATACAGGAATTGAAGGTAATGAATATGGCTGCTGGTATGTGGTTAATGGCTGTATAGCATGGAATTATACAGGTTATATAACTGATGAAGATGGTGTATGGACTGTAATTAATGGATATGCATTTATGTGATATATTTTAATATGTGAATAAGTCTAATGTACACATATAATTAATTTTAAATTATATATATAAGCAGGCAGAAGGGTGTTTTAATAATAAGGAATATTTTGTAATTCATTTATTCTATATTATCACAATCCTTTCTAGCCTGCTTTTATATTGCAGTCTGAGCTGACCCTTTCCTTTATAAAGATGGAAACAATATTGTCTTAGATGGAGATCAATCTATGTGGTAATATTTTTATCAAAATACAATTTAGTGATTGTTTTATTTGATATACTATTTTATAATAAATTCCAGTGGGAATTGTCGAAAAATGTCTGATATTTTTATCAAAAATGTTATATTATGATGGGATGAAAAGCAATTAACTGTGATATCTATGGGTTGTTATGTGCTATGTACTTCCACAATCTTACTCAATATTTGCATATTGTGGGATTATCATTCCACTTTTATGCTCATATTGGTGCGGATCACAAGGCAGTTTAACTATCTATGAGCAAGGTTGAGTGGATTTAGACCTTTTGTCCCTTGATATAATTATATAGTGTAGTTGGTATCACATCATATATACCGCCGGAAAGAGGAATCCGGTATAATATTAAGGTGCCATAAGGCACAAGAATGGAGATTAGATATGGATATTCTTGCATTAAAGCCGGGTTCAGAAATAACTATCAGTGCAATGGCTAATGGAGAGAGGATTGACTTTAAATCAAGGGTTGTTGAACCATATGGAGAAACAATACTTATAGAAGAGATAACCAATGATAATAATGAGGCAATAAGCTTTGTATCAGATAATGTATATCTTGAGATGAGCAGTATTAACAGTAAGAATCTTCCTGTTATATGGAAAAATGTGGTTGTACAGCATGTAAGAATGGGGAAGAATTTTTATCATCGTGTAATTGCCGGAGAAGATGGTAAGCTGTATAACAGACGTAATGCATTCAGACTGCCTATAGACAAAGGGGCTGTTATACAGATAGGAACCAATACAGGTACGCTCGATGTTTTAATGCATGATGTAAGTACTAATGGATTTTCATTTATAACAGAAAAAGAAGTTGAGAATATAGACGGTCAGCAGATACACATTATGTGTACATATAATGATTTCAGAATGGATATACAGGGAATTCTAGCAAGAAAACAGGAACTTGCACCTAACCGCTTTTTATATGGAGTAAGGGTGGATAAGATTAATCCTAAGCTTGATAAATTCATTATGGACAGGCAGAGGATTAAGGCAAGCCATGTTAAGAAACCATTAACGGCAGCTGCCGATGAAAAATATGAAAAGCTTGCTAATATGAAAGCTGCTGTAGATAAGCAGTCCAATTAAATAAATATCAAAACTGCCACTTTGCCGGCTGGGGTGCAGCCTTATCCGACAGGGTGGTTTTTTAGCTTAAAGCAATAAAACACATTGACATACAGCAATAAAACTATTAAAATAAGACTACATGCGATGACGAAGACAGTAAGGTATCAGACAAAAGCAGATTAGCGGAATAATATGGTATATTAAAGAGCTGCAGACAAGCGAGCCGGGATGGTGGAAGCCGGCGCGAGTAGATGATATCTGAATATCACTTCCAAGCATCCAAACAGAAAGCTATATATTAAGATATATAATGCCTGAGATATTTAATATCGAAGAATTTAATATCCGGAGTAGTGAGTAGATGAGGACGGTAATCCCACCGTTATTGGGGACGCATATGCTGGTATGTCGTAAATGGTATGATAAGTGATTATTCAGTCTCTTCGCCTGTTACGGCGGGGAGATTTTTTTATGTGTGCAACAGGCTGTATACCGTGTCAGTACGGAATTATGGCGGCTGCCGTGATAATCTGGAATTATAAATAAGATATAGGAATTGTGTAACAAATATTCTTTTACGAAATCAGCGCACAGGGTTTTCCCTGATTTTAAATTAAAGCTGCTGCATACATTTGGAATGGCAGTAATAAAGGTGTCAGCTACACTGGCAGGAAAGGAAGCATCTATGGTATACGAAAAGGTACCTACAGACTTAAAGTTTGTTGAAAGAGAAAGAGAAGTTGAAAAGTTCTGGAAAGACAATGACATTTTTCAGAAGAGTATTGACAGCCGTAAGGAAGGTGAGACATATACATTCTATGACGGACCACCAACAGCCAATGGTAAGCCACATATCGGTCATGTATTAACAAGAGTTATCAAAGATATGATTCCACGTTACCGTACTATGAAGGGCTATATGGTTCCACGTAAGGCAGGCTGGGATACTCACGGTCTTCCGGTAGAGCTTGAAGTTGAGAAGAAGTTAGGGCTTGATGGCAAGGAACAGATTGAAGAATATGGTCTTGAGCCATTTATCAAGCATTGTAAGGAAAGTGTATGGAAATATAAGGGAATGTGGGAGGATTTCTCTTCTACAGTTGGTTTCTGGGCTGATATGGATAATCCTTATGTAACATATGATAATAACTTTATCGAGTCAGAATGGTGGGCATTAAAGCAGATCTGGGATAAGAAGTTATTATATAAGGGCTTTAAGATTGTTCCTTATTGTCCTCGTTGTGGAACACCTCTTTCATCACATGAGGTGGCACAGGGATATAAGAGTGTTAAGGAGCGTTCAGCAGTAGTACGTTTCAAGGTTGCAGGCGAAGATGCATATTTTCTGGCATGGACAACAACACCTTGGACACTTCCATCTAACGTTGCACTTTGTGTAAATCCTGATGAGACATATGTTAAGGTTAAGGCAGCAGACGGCTATACTTATTATATGGCAGAAGCGCTTCTTGATAAGGTGCTTGCAGGACTTGCAGTTAAGACAGGTCAGACAGTTGACGGAAAAGAACTTGCGACAGATGAAGATGGCAAAGTGGCAGAAAATATCAGTGGCGAGGGCGTTGATTATACTGTACTTGAAAAGTTTGCAGGTAAGGCTCTTGAATATAAGGAATATGAACCACTTTTTGCATGTGCAGGAGAAGCAGCAGCAAAGCAGCATAAGAAAGGACATTTTGTTACATGTGATACATATGTAACAATGTCAGATGGTACAGGTATCGTTCATATTGCACCTGCATTTGGTGAAGATGATGCTAAGGTAGGACGCAAGTATGATTTACCATTTGTACAGTTTGTAGATGGCAAAGGTGAGCTTACAGAAGAGACTCCTTATGCGGGTCTTTTTGTAAAGAAAGCTGATCCTGAGGTATTAAAGGATCTTGATAAGGAAGGTAAGTTGTTTGATGCACCTAAGTTTGAACATGATTATCCATTCTGCTGGAGATGTGATACACCGCTTATCTACTATGCAAGAGAATCATGGTTTATTAAGATGACAGACCCTGAAGTTAAAGCTAACTTAATAGCTAATAACAAGAAAATCAACTGGATTCCTGAAACAATCGGTACAGGACGTTTCGGCGCATGGCTTGAAAATGTACAGGACTGGGGTATCAGCCGTAACAGATACTGGGGTACACCTCTTAATATCTGGCAGTGTGAGGACTGTGGCGAGATGATGTCAATTGGAAGTATTGCAGAACTTAAGGAAAAGTCTGATAACTGCCCTGATAATATTGAGCTCCACAGACCATATATTGACGCAGTAACATGTAAGTGTGGCAAGTGCGGCGGCACAATGAAGAGAGTACCGGAAGTTATCGACTGCTGGTTTGACTCAGGTTCAATGCCATTTGCGCAGCACCACTATCCATTTGAAAATAAAGACCTTTTTGAACAACAGTTCCCGGCTAAGTTTATTTCAGAAGCTGTTGACCAGACAAGAGGATGGTTCTATTCACTTCTTGCAATATCAACACTTTTATTTAATAAGGCACCATATGAGAATGTTATTGTATTGGGACATGTCCAGGATGCAGATGGTCAGAAGATGAGTAAGTCTAAGGGTAATGCAGTTGATCCTATGGAAGCATTGAATAAACATGGTGCGGATGCCATCCGCTGGTATTTCTATGAGAATTCAGCACCTTGGCTTCCTAACAGATTCCATGATAAGGCTGTTACAGAAGGACAGAGAAAGTTCATGGGTACAATCTGGAACACATATGCATTCTTCGTGCTTTATGCTAATATTGATGATTTTGACGCAACAAAGTATACGCTTGAATATGATAAGCTTCCTGTAATGGATAAATGGATTCTTTCTAAGTTAAATACTGTTGTAAAGACTGTAGATGATAACCTTAATAATTACAAGATTACAGAAACAGCAAGAACATTAGAGGATTTTGTCGATGAACTTTCTAACTGGTATGTAAGACGATGCAGAGAACGTTTCTGGGCTAAGGGAATGGAACAGGATAAGATTAATGCTTATATGACTCTGTATACAACACTTGTTACACTTTGTAAGACGGCAGCTCCTATGATTCCATTTATGACAGAGAGCATTTACAGAAACCTTGTATGCAGCATTGACAAGTCAGCTCCAATCAGTGTACACCTTTGTGACTTCCCTAAGGTACAGGAAGATTGGATTGATAAGGAACTTGAAGATAACATGGAAGATGTATTAAATGCCGTAGTTATCGGTCGTGCGTGTAGAAATGCTACTAATATCAAGAACAGACAGCCGATTGGCAGAATGTTTATCAAGGCACCTTGGAAGTTAAATGAATTCTTTACAGATATTATTGCTGATGAGTTAAATGTAAAGAGCGTTGAATACAAGGATGATGTAAGAGATTTCACATCTTATACATTCAAGCCACAGCTTAAGACATTAGGACCTAAGTATGGCAAGTTCTTAGGTGAGATAAGGAAGCAGCTTACAGAGCTTGATGGCAATAAGGCGATGGATGAGCTTAATAATGCAGGCTTTATTACATTACAGGTAAATGGTCAGGATATCCGCCTTGAAAAGGCAGACCTTCTCATTGAGATGACACAGATGGAGGGCTACGTTGCTAATTCTGATAAGGGTATTACCGTTGTTATGGATACTAACCTTACACCAGAACTTATTGAGGAAGGCTTTGTAAGAGAAATCGTAAGCAAGATTCAGACAATGCGTAAGGATGCAGGCTTTGAGGTTATGGACAGAATCAAGGTATATGTATCAGGTAATGACAGGATTGCGGATCTTATGCAAAGAAATGCAGAACAGGTTAAGTCGGTAGTCCTTGCAGATGATATTATCGCTTCTGAAGCAGAGGGATTTGTTAAGGAATGGAATATCAATGGTGAGAATGTAACACTTGGCGTTGAAAAGAACTAATATAATTAAGAGTAGTTATATTAATCATAGGTAAAAGTATTACAATATAATAATATATCGTGGATAATAACCATATAGACTTATAATGTTATTGAATATATATTGAATATGTATTCTGTCTGGTTATCCACATAAAAGCAGGATATAATTGCATAATGTAGTTATATCCTGCTTTTTAATATTGATAGAAAATGTATATATTTCACAAAAAAATACATATAATATGAGCGAAAATGTCGAAATCATCTAAAATATGTAAAAAAATCTGTAATATTTTGTTCACATTTAAAAATGACAAAAATATAAGTTGTATCATTTTGACTATTTATAGTATTGTAGACCTATATTATTGACTTATAAAATTAAAGGGAGTAAAGAAGATGGGCAGAAAGGTTAAAAAACAGGGAGGCTTACGAAGGGTAGCAGCAGTATTGATGGCTGTTGCAATGGTTCTTTCAGTAATGCCAGTTGAACCGGGGTTGTTCAGCATAACAGTGAATGCGGCTGAGAAATTGTCAGCAGTGTGGACAACAGCAGATTCGGTATTAAAAGATACTAATAATACGGAGGCGGATTCTGTAAAAGGAGGAACGCTGACTAATAATAATGGTAATGTTATAGATATATCAGATGCCGATAAATTTACAAAGAGAACCTCTAATGGTGATTTTCTTGTAAACGGTGGAGTGGAGCTTTCACTTCCTGTAGTATCTAAGGCAAAGACATGTACAATAACACTTGTATCTTATAATGATATAACAAGTGATTCTCATTCTATTACAGTGGATGGAATGAAAGATACAAGTATAAGTAAAAGTGGTAGTGGATGGTTAACATATACGATTACCGGAACACCGGATGGAAGTGGCAACACTGTAACAATCAAGACAAATAGTCAGGAATATTTTAGGAGTATTGAAGTGAATTCATCTTCAAGTCTTGCTGTAACAGATGCGGCTTTTGCAGATGGTCATATGTCAGCGGAGTGGAGACCGGGAAGCGGAAGTTATTTATCATCAACAGGAAGTACAACAGCTATAAATGCCGGACAGACAGGCACTTATACTAATACTGAGAATGATGTGTTATATGTAAATGCAGATAAAGGTAAATTATCACCTAATGGAAATTATTTTCAGGTTAATAATACAACAAAATTAACCATTCCTGTTGTTGGAGATAAGGCAGTATTAACAGCCATGGTTTATAAAGGAGGTGTAGGAACTACTACAGATGCAGTCCTGGATGATTCACACCTTGCTTTAACAGGAACAGGCTTAAAGTCAGCTGAATGTACATATAATGAGGTATCAGAAGAGGATGCCAATTCAAGAAAGGTGGAGATAATCTGTTATCTTGACGGAGAAGAGGGAGAGCTTACATTAGAGGTATTATCTAATACATATTTTAGAAGTATAGGTATAGCTTGTGAAGAAGTAAGCACTACAACAATAAGCGGTTCTGTAACAAGTAAGTCTGATATTCCAGAGGGAACGCAGGTAGTTGCAACTAATAAGACAACAGGGCTTACATATAAGTCAGATATAAATGATGGAAAGTATTCTATAGAGGTACCGGTAGAAGATACACAGATGGAATATGAGTTGACATTAAGTAATCCGGAATATCAGATTACATCGGATATAACAACATGTACAGTAAGTACTGCTGATACAGAAGGTAAGACGATTGATTTAACAGTTATTAAACTCAGTACATGCATAGTAACAGGAAACATAAATGGTATTGCAGATAATTATGATATAAGCAATATGAAGCTTGTATTTGATACGGATGAAGCTACAGATTATGAACCTGAAATAACAGTGGATAAGGATAATAAGACATATTCCGCCAAGCTTGAAAAGGGATTGGCTTATAAGTTATCAGTACAGGGCATTAACGATTATGAGATAACATCAGATGTTACAGGCCTTGTGTATACACAGGATAGTACATTAGATATCAATTTAGGATTAAAGAGTGTATATACTGTTACAGTTAAACTTCCTGATGAACCGGATTTAACTAATGCAGAACTTACATATATATATACCAATAATGAGGATGGATATGTATATCAATTTAATTCAGCAGAAGATATTAGATTAAGAAACGGCTCATATACATTAAAGCTTGCAGGAGATTTTCTTGCACAGCCATATAGTATAAAGAGTGGTGCTGATGTAACAGTTAATGGTAATGAGGTCAGTCAGACACTTGGATTTGAACTTGTTACAGAATGGAGCTTTGTATATTCTGATGACGGCAATTATTGCAAAGATACAATCAATGGAACGACAGGCTATTACAATGGATTATATATTGATGCAACAAGCGGAAAGCTTACACCAAACGGAAGTACACCAAATTCAGCACAGTTTAATACTGGAGCTAAGATATCTGTTCCTGTAACAGGTAAGTGTACAATATCTGTTGAGGCATATGATAAAACTTATGCATTGTATACAATAGGCGGAACAGCAGCGGATACTACACAGGCTGTATCAACATATCAGTATACAGATAAGAATGCTGGAACAGTTGATATAGTATCTACAGGTAATGCTTATATCAAGTCAATTAAGGTCGTATATGCTGCAAAAGATGTTGAATATAAAGAACAGGCCGAGATGCCACAGGTGTATACATATGGTAATGCGGATTCATTAGTAGTACAGCCGGAAGGTCAGAGACTTGTCTTAACACAGACAGGTGGAAGCTTAGGAACAACAACTAATGCAGACAAAACAACTAATATTAATACAAGTGTAAGCTTTTATGGTTTTAATGAAACAAGTGATATCAATAAGCTTACAGCAGATATAATTATTGAGGACTGTGGAAACAGCAGTTCTAATGGTATATTCTTTGGTGCATTTAACAAGGATTATATAGTAACTACAGGTATTCGTAAGGGCAGCGAGTTAAAGATGATATATTCAAAGTCTGAATCTGACCTTACGGGAGCTTCAGGCGGTGTAACAGGCAATTATCCTGTTGGAACAGTAGTAACATTTACAGTAGAAAAGTCTGATACAGAGCTTATAATTACAGCAACACCTAAGGGTGGACAGACACAGACTGCAAAGTTTGATTATTCTAAGAATCTTTTATTTAAGAAGAATGGTAAGAATACAGCAGTTTCGTATGGTTTTGTACTTGCAGGAGTTAAGGCAGTTGTTAAGAATATGACATATACATCAGCCGATGGAAAAGTACTTTATGACCAGAATGATTGCTATCAGGCCGCAGGTGTGGCACCTGTAGTAAAGAGCGTTAAAGCAAAGGCGGCGGTTACAAGGGATTATATTGATGTTAGCTGGGAGAATGAGACAGAAGCACAATTAGATGGAATGTATGCGCTTCAGGTATCGACAGATAAGGGAAATACATGGACAGATGTTGATACTGCTATTACAGAAAAGTCATACAGATACAATATATCTGAGGCTGGAGATTATCAGTTCAGGGTATGTGGTAAGCTAGGTGTCAACGGAGATAGAAATACATATGCAGTATCGGATAACATTAATGTTATTGCAGCATTAGATTCAGTTGTATTAAATATTTCGTCAACAGCTGATAAAGTTAATCTTACATGGGATGCAGTTAATAAGGCTACAGAATATGATATTTACAGATATTCCTATGATGATACACAGGATAATGCTAAAAAGATAGCAACAGTTAATAAATGTGAATATGAGGATAGCGATGTAGCTGCGGAGATGCCATATTATTATTATGCAGTTGCCAATTCATATGTAAATGGAGTTCTTGATAATTGGAGTAATCCTTCAGAAACAGTATGGACAGTACCAAGTGCCGGTCATACATCTGATTATGTATATGAAGATGAGGCGGTTGGATTTACAATTACTAAGAGATCCTATAATACAGTATATGATGGAAAGCTTACTATTGAAGGTGTTGTAGAAAAGCAGGCAAATGTAACTTTAAAGATTAATGGCACTGAAGCAGGAAATACAGATGCGGCTGCAAAGGGAACATTTTCATTTGAAGATAAACAATTATCAGCAGGCAGAAATAATGTTGAATTATTATTTACAGATAAGAATGGAAAGGTTACAAGGGAAACTTTCAATTATGTATATTTAACAGATTATCAGAAGGTAGTAGATGCTAAGTTTACAGGCAATGATGGTGATAGGGTAAATGGAATTGAAACATATAAGACTGTACAGGCAGCCGTTGATTCAGTATCATCAGCTAACAGTGAAAGAGTCATTATTCTTGTCAAAGAAGGAGATTATGAAGAGCATCTTATAGTATCATCACCTTATATCACACTTATTGGTGAGGATAGTGAAAAGACAAGGATATTCTATGATACCAAGCAATGGGTTGGAGGCGATATGGGCCTTAGGTGTGCTGTAAAGATTAATGCGACAGCTACAGGCTTTTCAGCAGAAAACCTTACTATTGAGAATACATATAAGTATCTTGGTAATGGTACAATTTCAAATGAATCTTGTGATGCATTAAGAAATGATGCCGCTAATGCTTCTTATATTAATGTAAGAATATTAGGTTATCAGGATACACTTTGTGCTAATGGAGGTACACAATATTATTATAAGTGTTATATTGCAGGTAATGTAGACTTTATTTATGGTAATGAGCCTAGAGCATTATTCAATGATTGTAAGCTTGTATTCCGTTATAATGCTAATAAAAATTCAGGATATGTGTGTGCACCTAAGACAGGGGCTTCGGCAGCATATGGCCTTACATTTAATAATTGTCAGGTTATTTCAGAGGAAGGCTGTTCAGGAAGTAAGTATTATCTTGCAAGACCTTGGGGACAGGATGCTTATATAACATGGATTAACTGTTATATGGGTAAGATGATTCGTGCCAATTCGGCTAATCCATATTCAGATATGAGTGGAGCACTTGCATCTAAAGCAAGATTTTATGAATTTGGAAGCTTTGGACCGGGTTATGCCATTAATGTAAATAGAAGACAGATATCAAAGAGTACAGCGGATTCTATGATTACGGCCTCATACTTAGGATGGGATCCATATAGTGCAGTTACAGATATAGGAACAGAGTATATTGGAAATATAAGTACACAAACAGATAATAAGTACGTTGAAAAAGAATATGTTTCTGATACTTATTCTGAAAATGAGGGTAATGATAAGGGACTTGATGCATATACACAGGAGGGTTATGCACAGAGTGCTAATACAACAGGCGGAGGATTGTTAAAAGAATCATCTAAAAATTACTATACTGTGGATAATGCAGAAGATTTCTTAAAGGCAATCCAGAGCGTTAAGAAGAGCGGAATGGCATCAGTTATTGAACTTACAGCAGATATTGCTCTTGGTGATAAAGAAGTTAACAACTTCCAGGATTATAGTGCATTTATAACGGCACATAAGCAGGCACCACTTACTCATCCAACACTGTTAAAAACAGGTGTATCAATGTTAAAGCTTGAAAATATGAGTAATTTAACAATTTATTCTAAGAATGGAGCTAAGATTACACATACATGTGTTGATATTACCGGATCTAATAATATTATTATCAGAAATATAGAATTTGATGAAATCTGGGAATGGGATGATGAAACACAAGGCGGATACGACCGTAATGACTGGGATTACATGACTATTGAAAAAGGAAGTTTTGATATATGGATTGACCATTGTACTTTCTATAAGGCATATGATGGCGTAATTGACATCAAGACTCCAACGGATTCAAGTAATGTAACAATCTCATGGTGTGAATTTTTACCGGCAAGTGAGGATAATGTATTCTTTGATGCCATGATGAATATAATGAAGGATAATCCGGATAATTATTCATATTATAAGCATCTGCTTGAAGAGGGAATGACAGACAGACAGATATATAATTATGCTTACGGTCAGAAGAAGACACACCTTTTAGGACAGTCAGATACAGATACATCAGCTAAGAATATTACAGCAACATTTGCAAATAATTATTACAAAAACTCAATGGACCGAATGCCAAGACTTCGTTATGGTACGGCTCATGTATATAATTGTATTATGGATGCACAGGATCTAAGAGATATGCGTCTTGATATAGAAAATACAGTAGGTTCAACACTTGCACAGAAGATTGTAAGTAATGGTGCTTCATCTAATTGTGGTGCGCATATGCTTCTTGAAAATTGTTATATGTCAGGTATGACAAATGTGCTTATAAGTGGTAATGGTGAGAGTTCTGCAGGATATATCAATGCTGTAAATACTATTTATAAGCTTGATAATAAGGCTGCTGACTTAAAGGTTATGTTAAATACTTCCAAAGAAGGAGAGGTTGCATTAGTTCAGGATAAGGATGAATTCAAGGCGGCTCTTCCATATAGTGATTACAGATTATATTCAGCCTCAGAATTGTCAACAGTGGTACAGCCTTATACAGGAGCAGGAAAGCTTACACTTACAACATTACAGTGGGAAAAAACAAAGTATAATGATGAACACACAGTACATACAGAACATAAGTGGGATGAAGGAGTAGTAACAAAGGAAGCCACATGTACAGAAGCTGGAGAAAAGACGTACACATGTACAGTATGTAATGCGACCAGGACAGAAAAGATAGATGCAACAGGCCATAAATACAGTACAGAATGGACAATAGATAAAGAAGCGACATGTACAGAGTCAGGAAGCAAGTCATATCATTGTACAGTATGCGATGCCAAAACAGAAGAAACAGAAATCAAGGCAACAGGACATAAGTGGGATGAAGGAGTAGTAACAAAGGAAGCCACATGTACAGAAGCCGGAGAAAATACATACACATGTACAGTATGTAAGGAGACAAAGACAGAAGAAATTAAGGCAACAGGCCATGAATACAGTACAGAATGGACAATAGATAAAGAAGCAACATATACAGAGCCGGGAAGCAAGTCACATCATTGTACAGTGTGCGGAGCCAGAACAGATATTACAGAGATTCCTGTAATTAAGGAGAATAAGGATGATAATGCCAAGACAGATGTTACAGTCAGTCAGGGTAAAGATGCTCCTGATACAACATTTGATGAGTCAGATGAGGAATTAACTGATAAAATACTTACAGAGGACGAAAAGATCCAGGCAGCCGGCAAAGATATTAAAATTAATCTTTCAATAAATAATATCAGTGATAATGCATCAGATGAAGATATTAAGCTTATTAAAAACAGACTTACAGTATCGCAGAAAGTAGGAATGATTCTTGATATTAAGTTAAACATGACTATTGGTGCAGATAGTAAGCAGGTATATGAAACAGCTCAAGAGATTACACTTAGTGCAGAAATACCGGAAGAGCTTCTTAATAATAATTCTGATATTATAAGAAAATATTCAGTTATCAGGATACATGATAGTAAAGCTGAGATTCTTAAATCAGAATATAATGCTCAGACTAAGAAGATAACATTTAAGACAGACAGATTTTCAACTTACGCTATTATCTATGAAGATACTAAGAAAGATAATACACAAGATACAACAAAGCCAGCCGGAGGTAATACACAGGAGACAACAAAGCCTACTGGAGGTAATACACAGGAGACAACAAAACCGACCGGAGATAATACGATATTATCAACAGATATAACTAATAGTTCAATACAGCCAACAGCTACAGAAAATATTAACTCTCAGGAGAATCAGACAATAACAGCATCTGACAGTGATGTTAATACAGGAGACAGTATTTCTGCAGGAAAGGCAGTTGCTATTATTATGATGATGATGTCATGTATTTTGGCAATGTGTGTAGTGATATTAAAAAAGAAAAACAGAAATATTTAATTAAAAATAAGTATGATAACTAATTAAATAACAGACTAAGAGGACTGTCGCATTAATGGAAATCATACAATATGTAGATATTAAAGATTAATACGATATAATGGTCAAAATATAATTTGATTAAGATATCTTTATTAACATCCATATTGTATGCAATTCTGTGATATGCGGCAGTCTTTTTGTGAGTGCAGATATTATTGTATTAAAAGAGCATAGTTTTCGTTTTTGTAAAAGGTTATAAATCGACAAGGACATTAATATATGGTACAATAATTTTTATGCTTTTTAAGAGAAGGCATATGATATGTGAACAAAAATAATTAAGGATTTATAAAATGGAAGAAAAAAGTTTTTTTAAAGAGCTGATAAGTGAATTTGCGGTTATGGGTATCATACCTTTGCTTTTTGTTACTAATCTTTTGATATTTAACTGGAAAAATACAGTCCTTAACAGTAATAATTATGCGATATTTTTAGGGGTGCTTATTTTTGCAGCTACTGCAGAGATTATATATATATTAACGCATATTTCAGGATTGAATACGCAAAAGATTAAAGCTTTCTGGAAAAAACATAAGATAATGATTATTGGGCTTGTAATTATATGTATTACAAGATTGCCATATATTAATACACTTCCAAGATGGGATTCAGGTGAGTACTATTACAGACTTACGGAAGGGTTGAAAAACTGTACATTTGACAGCTTCATAGATTTTCAGAAGAACTTTGCGTTGTGTGGTCATCCTACACTGATATTCAGTATTATTTATCTGATAGGTGAGATGGTATTTCCTGGAGAGGTAATAGGTGTTAATCTCGTATCACTTGTGCTTACACTTATTGCATTCTGGTGTGTATACAAAATCTTATTAAGAGTATTAAGAAAAACTACATATGGTAATGCGGCAGTATTTACGATAGTTTTGTCATTTGCACCGCTTGTATACAGTTCATTTTCATATTTTACACCAGATTATCCGATGGCAATGTTTATAATATATGTAATTTATGCATGCACATATAACAGACCACTTATTGCAGGCTTCTTTAGTATGGCATGTTTCCAGACGAAAGAAACCGGAATGGTATTAATAGGTGGATACGTTCTTGGGATATTATTTCATTATAAGTTTAAATATGGATATAAGGGTTCCGGTAAAAATTATATCGGTGAGATTTTAAAGGATGCGAGATTGTATTTCATATTCGTTGCGGCTGTGATACAGTTCCTTTATAACAGATTTATCGGTGGGGTGTCACAGTGGACACAGAATTCCAATGAAACGGCTGGACTTAGATGGGATAATAACGGAACTAACTGTCTGGGGTTTAATCCTGATTATATAGCAATCAAGTTAAAACAGCAGTTTTTATTGAATTTTAACTGGGTAATCTTATTAATTATCATTGGAGGTTTTATATTTTTCCTTTTAAAAAATGGAAAGAGGGTACATCTGAACCTTAAATATATTGAACTTGTAGCGGCATTTATATGTTATGTGGCATTTTCATGTATTTATATAACTGCATCACTGGCAAGATATAATGTTGCAGGAGATATATTACTCTATATACTTATGTTTGGTATTCTTAACAGAATAACAGATAATTATAAGCAGGCATATATATCAATTGTCTGTGGCATTCTGGCATTTATCCAGTGCTTCTTTACATGTGATCCGGTTACAACAGCAGTATTTTTAAAACTCAATCTTGGCAATTCAGCAATTATATATGTAGGTGATACAACTAAAGATATGATGTATGGTGATTATCTTGTATACAATACACAATATATAATGATTAATAAATCAATAGATGAGGTGCTTAAAAGAACAGGATATAATCCACAGGAGTATGATGCTGTGGTATCAGATAATAATGGAGCATGTATAACAGGTAATTCAGCGGTATTTTTATATAATTGGGATATGAAAAAGCACAAACGTGTATTTTATGAAAATGACAATACTATAGCTATGCCGGAGACGTTACAGGTAAGGAGCCTGCCATTATATGACCTTAAGGAAAAAGCGGTTCTTATATACCTGCCTTATAATGGCAATGTTACTAAAGAAGATATGCTTGAGTCAGCAAATGAGTACTATGAAGTCGGAGAAGAACAGGAAGTGCAGACCGTGCAGGGTTGTATCTATTATTATGACATGACTCTAAGAGAATAATATCTGGCAGTAAACATATACATTGTTAAAAAGTTATCAAAAAATACACATTTTGTTCAAAAGTTGGACTGAATTTGGTCACAAAATTTAGGTACTATAATAAATGTAAAGAGCAGTGAGCTTTTTATAAACACTTTTTTTCATAAAAACCTTGTAGCATTTCCCCAATATAATAACTGACCACTATTATATTTGCTACAACACTTTTTCTCCTTATTTACAGCAGGCGCCCAAATGACCGTAAATGCCTGTTGTAAAAAAGAGGGATGCCACAGAATAATTGCATCAGATATGCAGCTATTCTGTGACATCCCTCTTTTTATTATGTGTCGTGCCCCTGTTGAGCCAGCCGAGTGAAATATAAACCATCCACTATGCGGGAAAATACAATTATACAAAGCGGATACCATTATTTATAAGTTAATAAAAATTATAAATAAATGCACAAATCAAAAATTAACGGTGTAATTTTTAAATTTGTGCATTTATGGTATACAGATTGCTGAATATAGATAAAAGAAATATTTAATACTATTTTATAGCCATAACAGTTATATAATAGTACATCATAATATAATGGCATAAGCTTCCGCCCATAACAAACAGATGGAATATCTCATGTGAACCGAAGTTCTTGTGGATTGAGTTAAATATTGGAAGCTTTAAAGCATATATTATACCGCCTATGGTATATATAATTCCACCAACAAGAAGCCATCCGAAAGCTCTGGCGGGAAGTGCGGCGAGTATCTGAGGAAATGCAAGTACACATACCCAGCCCATAGCTATATATAAAACAGATGAAATCCACTTAGGACATGTTACCCAGCAAAGTTTAAAAATAATTCCGCAAATGGCAATTCCCCATACAATTGAAAGAAGCGTATATCCTGTAGTTCCATGAAGTACAACAAGGCATATAGGGGTATATGAACCTGCGATAAGAATAAATATCATACAGTGGTCTAATTTTTTTAAAACCCTGTTAAATTCCGGTGAAATATCAAATGTATGATATGCTGTACTTGCACCATACAGTAAAATCATGCTTATGATAAATATACCAAGTGAAGCTGCGTTAAGAAGATGTCCTGTATTGGCCGCCTTAAGTATAAGAGGTGCAGCTCCAGCAATAGACATTATCATTCCGATAAAGTGGGTAATAGAACTTCCAGGGTCTTTAATTGAAAAGTGGTAAGGCTTTTTATATTCTTTGGAATAGCTATTAGTACTTCTATTAATATAAGATGATTTACCTGTATTGTAAGCAGTTGCATGTATATAGTTATCTTTTGTATTGTGATTTAAGATTGTCGTTTTCATACTAACCTCCATTTCTTGGCAGCTTTTGTTGCGAAGAGGAAAAGAAAAATTTGTGCAGGCAATTTTTCTTCTGCCATCAATGGCTATTTGCTGCTGTTTAAAGTTTAATTCTTATTTATTTTATATTCATGTCATTTTGTATTTGTATCAACACCACATAAAGAAAGCAGTGAATGATGATATGTAGTAATTAATACTACATCGTGTATATGAGTATACTACACCATGTGAATTAATAATGCAAGTTGTATTTGAAAAAAATTTGAATATAAAACTTTCTTCTAAGTATTCTGGTACATCGTTTCATAAATAACTATACCAATACTATAGCGGAAAATATTATGGCAGTTGTTTCACACTTCTGGTACATCGTTTCATAAATAACTATACCGATCGCGTAGGATGTGGAGTCGGGTGTGCAGGTATAAAAATGCAGGCGTAGTGGGCTGCGCGGAGGCTTTTATACCTGTACAACCGGATTCGCAGGCAAGTGAATAGTGTAGTTATTTCGAAAACGATGTACTAGTGTAACAGTATATATAAAAATCTGATGATGATACTTATTAAGCATAGGAGTCTGGAGTTATAGAATAGCAGTATATTAAAAAAATCTGATGATAATATTTAGTAAGCATATGGGTCTGGTTTTTAGAATAACAGTATATTTGCAAACAAATGTCGAATAGTGTATAATATATTTTATACATGTAATAGTTTTTAGATAATTTATTCAACCGTATGGCAGGCGGGGGTAGTCCGGTAATAATATATAAGTAAGCATATATAATTATTTCTAGGAAATTCTATCATCGTGGTATATTGTTTCCAATATATTACACAATATATCTGGTGATGGATTATGCTTTTATAAAAGGCTGTAATATCACCAATATTTATAATAGAGTATAATTTCTTATATCTCGGGCTGATATGCCCCTTTCTTATATAGGGCCGGAGTAATATTATCTCAGTCGGGGTTTAATCTCAGACAAAGATTACGCTGTGCGAGGGCTGATGAGCTACTGATATGAAAAACCGGCAGCAGGATTCGCAAGAGGGTATGGATTAATATGATATTATTAACTATAAGCAGATATTGGCGGTAAGCAGCAGAATAATTGCTGCATATGTGGCGGAATGGAGAGTTTTATGGCAAATATTAAGACGTTAGAGAAGAACACATTTGACAAGGAAGCATTTAAAAAGAATATTATCAATAACTGTAAGATACTTTATAGGAAAAATCTTGATGAAGCAACACAGCAGCAGAAGTTCCAGTCTGTAGCTTATGCAGTTAAGGATATTATAATTGACAAGTGGATAGCATCACAGAAAGCTTATAAAGAGCAGGATGCTAAGATCGTATATTATATGTCTATGGAATTTCTTATGGGCAGAGCTTTAGGCAATAATATGATTAATATTATGGCATATGATGAGATTAAGGAAGTACTTGAAGAGCTCGGAATGGACATTAACGTAATAGAAGATCAGGAGCCGGATGCAGCACTTGGTAATGGTGGACTTGGACGACTTGCAGCATGCTTTATGGATTCGCTTGCGACACTCGGATATACTGCATGTGGATGTGGTATAAGATATAAATATGGTATGTTTAAGCAGGAGATAAGGGACGGATATCAGGTGGAAGTTCCTGATAACTGGTTAAAGGATGGTAATCCATTTGAAGTAAAGAGACCTGAATATCAGTACGAGGTTAAGTTTGGCGGATATGTACGTTCATATAAGGATGAACAGACAGGAAGAGATATGTTTGTTCAGGAGGGATACCAGTCAGTATATGCTGTGCCATATGACCTTCCGGTGGTAGGCTATGGTAATAACAATATCAATACATTAAGAATATGGGATGCCGAACCGGTTGATACATTTAATTTAAGCTCGTTTGACAAGGGTGATTATCAGAAGGCGATAGAAGAAGAGAACCTTGCAAAGAATATTGTAGAAGTATTATATCCTAATGATAACCATTATGCAGGTAAGGAAT
>ERZ831634.1583-NODE-1583-length-23014-cov-4.573718_pt1 | contig 23014 bp, 23 predicted proteins | sample MGYA00519953_ERZ831634 | MGnify/ENA primary metagenome ERZ831634 (study PRJEB31850, sample SAMEA3708718) | human gut metagenome | biome: human gut; feature: human-associated habitat; material: faeces | place: China | collected 2014 ... | reverse complement strand
GTTTTCCAACATTCTTATATTGGCTTTTACCTACATTTTTATTTTATCCTTTGCAAAAGATGTACGAGAAGAGAAAAAAGTGAATGCGAAATCTTTAGGAGAATCTCTTAAAGAAAACCGTCTCCGTTGTAAGATGACTCAAGAGTTTGTTGCAGAAACATTAGGTGTAAGTAGACAAGCTGTTTCTAAATGGGAGAACGGAACAAGTGATCCCAATACAACCAACCTTATTGCTTTGTCAAGATTATATAAGGTCACACCCGAAGACCTGCTTAAATGTATTCAAGAAAAGAGCCTGTCTAATGAATAGACAGGCCAGACAAAAAGGAAAATATATTATGAAAAAAACATTCTATAAGTATACTAATAAATTCCTGATATCAATGCAATTGAATATAAAAAAACAAATAAAAATCTAAAAATAAAACCCCTTATAAATATTATTTTATACAAACTAAAAAAGCCTGGCGAGATGAGCATCTCAATAGGCTTTTTTATTTAAGGAGTGTGCTTAATATTAATTAAGTTCCTCTATGATTATTGTAGAAAACTCTATAACTAAATTCAATAGAATTCAAAAAACTAGAAAAAATTATAGTTTCATTGAAAGATAGAACTTATCTACATAGTTGTTCATAATCGCAATATTGAGTTCTTCCTTGTATTTACTATTATTGATAGTTTCAATAAGAGCTTTGTTTCTTTGATTTAGTTGTTCAATGACTTCTTTACTAGGAATATGATTGGACTTAGAAGAATTATGACTCTTAGAAGTTAAAACAAGATTCTAGATATCATCACTATACATAAATGACCAAGGAATCACATGATCAACACTGATATCATCAGGTTTTAATTCTTCTCCTATATAGAAATCAATTGGTTTATTCATATTTTCAAGTAAGATATTTTTATATTTAGTGAGATTATTTCTTCTAATTTGATTATCAGAGATACCTTTTACTTTAGAAGTAATACGTGGGGCATTATTAAACTTCTCTAGTAACTGTGCCCATTTGTAATTGAGTAATTGTGATAGGACAAATCCATATTCTTTTAGTAAGAGTACCTGTTCTTTATTGATTGATATGTAGAGATAATCCTTGTTAAGAACATAAAGATCCTTTGTTTCCTTATGTACATTCATAAAACGCCAGGATACATCATCTTTTAACTTTCTTGCACACTTCTTCAATACACTCTTATAGAAGTCTTGTTCTTTAGTAAGTTTTTCTTCAGCTTTATCAAACCAGATAGGAATAGAAGACCTTGTTAATTCTTTATACTTATCAATAAGTAAATCAACCTGTTGAACAATGACAGGTTTCTTTTTAATGTTTGATCCTTGTCTTAGATTAAAGAAGAATGTCTGATTCCAGTAATACTTCACCATCTTATGAGCTATTGCATCAAAAGTAATTATATTATTTTCTTCAATGTGATTAAGTGTATAAACATTCTCAAGAATAGCACGGCCCCAGGCTAACTTGTATGTATTATCATTATTCATATATTCAATGACATCAATCCAGTCCTGTATATACTTATTCATTTGAATCCTCTACATATTCTAGATAGATTTTCTTGTCAAAGGCACCATTATTGTGTGCTTTTTTTTCTTTGATAGACATTATTTCTTGATGATCTATATGAAGTGTATTTTCTAATGCCTCTAACACTTCTAATACATCTGCTATCTCTTTCTTAATATCTTCACCTTCAGCTTCTATTACCTCATGACACTCTTCTAATAATTTACTTTTTAAGCATGCAAGATATTCATCATCATTGAGTATTCTTGTTGCACAAGTCTTATGATCATTCTCTATGATCTCAGGAATACGATCTCTGACTAACTTATCATGAATATGTTTCATTGGCATCACCTCTTCATTAATCATACAACTTATAAAACAGATATAAAAGCATTGGTGATGATATGAACATCATCTTTTAGTACGCGAATTTTACATCTTCTTTAATGGAAAGGAGATTCGTGGGTGGGTATTGCTATCACGTTTACGTGATAGCGTATTCTCAAGTTACGAGGATGTAAATAATGTGTGGAAGATTGATGAAGTAAGTAAGTTATCAGGAGTCAGTAAGCGTACATTACAATATTATGATGATGAAGGGATATTACCTGTTAAGCGCTCTAAGAATAATTATCGACTTTATGATGATGAGACAATGGAAAGATTATGGGAAGTCTTATGGTATAAGGAAATGGGGTTTGATTTAAAGGAAATTAAACAGATTTTAGAAGGAGTGAAACAGGAAACAGTAATAGAAGAGAAAGTAAATAAAATCAATCATACGATTCAAGTATTAGAGGCACAAAAGAAAGTGATAGAATATATACAGAGATATTCTATTCCGGTGAAGAGTGAAAAGAATAATCAAACATATAAAGATCAAATAAAGCAAATAAGAAAAGAAAAGGGTATGTAGGAGGGAAGAACTTATGAAATTCAATGAAATAATAGATGGTGTAAAAGATGGTATTGATGAAGCAAGAGAGAAAGTAGTTAAAGCAGTTGATGATGCAGAGTTAGATAAGCGTGCTAAGGAACTAGGCGATGTTGCAGCAGGCAAAGCAAAAGAATTAGGAGATACTGCGTCAGATGTAGCTCAGAGTTTGGCAAAGACAATCGAAGAAAGTAAACGTCAATGGGATTTAAATAGATTGAAACCAATCTTTTTTGAAGACTTAAGAAGAGCGAGATATTCAAGACTTATTAGAATTGTAGAAAGAGAAGATAAATTTAAAATTGCTGTATGTAAAGGCTCTATTGGATATTGGGATACATGTAAAGGTGAGAAATGGATGAATATCTTTAAGGACTCAGTCAGTAAGTTTGGTTTAAGTTTCTATCCTAATGATGAAGTGAATTTCTATTATGTAGATCCTACGGATAGCAATAAGTATATTGTGTTAGATGAATATTTTGAACGATTGAAGCAGGTGCGTATTAGGGAATTACAGAAGATTGCTCAGGATTTAGGTGCAAAGTATTTTAGAGTCACATATTTGAGAGAAAAATCTTCACTCATTAAGAATAATGTAAATGGAAAAGGTAGTGTTAATAAAAAAGGGAAAGGATCAGCACGAGTTGAAAAAACAAAGAAAGAGTATGATAGAATGGATATTGCAGCTGAAATGAGATTTCCTGGACATAATCCTGTGAAGCCTAGCGTAAGATATTTAGAGCATGATCCTACTGTTCAGGGCCTTATAGAAATGCGCATGGCTACTGAAGGACCTATAAACTATCAGAAGTTAAGTATCAAATTAAGCAGTACATCAGGATTGAAAGAATCTGATGCAATCAAACTTGATATGATATTGAAAAATTTGAAGGTAGTTGGGAATACAACTGTATTAACTGAAGTACAAAATGAAGAAAAAAGCATTTTGAAATATGAAATAGTCTTCTAATAGTACTTACTTAATGATTAGTGAATGTTTATTGGTTGAACATTTGATGTTGGTATTGAAAGAATTGATTAACTAAAGTATGATAAGAGTGTTCTTAATGATGTAAGAACACTCTTATTTATACTTTTTGCCACGCTATTGATAAATACTAGAAATAATTGATGTTTTGTAGGAGATTCTATGGTTATGATTGCTAAAAGTAGTTTTGCCACGCATTTTGGTTATTTTAAGTAGTGTTTATCAGGGCTTTATAGATAAGGATTCATAATAGTTAACCCCTGTTGGGGACGGAAACATTCTAATTCTGTTGCAACACTCATCTTAATTACCTCTAATTCATAATAGTTAACCCCTGTTGGGGACGGAAACTTTATTTTCTAATAACCATTCATTATATGAATCAAGGTCAATATTCATAATAGTTAACCCCTGTTGGGGACGGAAACTATTTACTTTTCTTTTCATTTTCTGTTCCTCCAATTAATATTCATAATAGTTAACCCCTGTTGGGGACGGAAACTCTAGTGTTTTTTCACTTTCAAATGTTCTCATTTTCCGATTCATAATAGTTAACCCCTGTTGGGGACGGAAACTTATAACTCATTGACTAGTGCTATTCAATTGTAAGGCGATTTAATAAATTCATAATAGTTAACCCCTGTTGGGGACGGAAACTTGATCATACACTTGTATGTATGAGAATGTCAAGAAAATTTTAAATTCATAATAGTTAACCCCTGTTGGGGACGGAAACACTCTTCCGTGATATAACATTCAATTTTAGCTGTTTTATTCATAATAGTTAACCCCTGTTGGGGACGGAAACACTCTTCTACTTCTTGCATAGTCTTCATTATGCCAATTCATAATAGTTAACCCCTGTTGGGGACGGAAACAAGATCTTTTACAACATCTAGCAACATGGCAGTGTTTATTCATAATAGTTAACCCCTGTTGGGGACGGAAACCCATTGTAGAAATCTTCCATGAGTTTTTTCCCATTCTTATTCATAATAGTTAACCCCTGTTGGGGACGGAAACCATATAAATTTATTTGACCGTTGAAGTTACTATACATTTTTCATAATAGTTAACCCCTGTTGGGGACGGAAACTCCATTCCTTTTAATTCTAGCGCTTCATTGCTTACAATTCATAATAGTTAACCCCTGTTGGGGACGGAAACTTTTCCTTTCTTTTTGAAACATCCAATTCGTACTGTTCAATATTCATAATAGTTAACCCCTGTTGGGGACGGAAACAGTCATATAAATTTTGAGTCTAGCGGTTATGGGGAAAATATTCATAATAGTTAACCCCTGTTGGGGACGGAAACTTAAGGGTAGTTAGGTTAGTGTCTTTCTGTCTAACATTCATAATAGTTAACCCCTGTTGGGGACGGAAACATTTTTCATATACTTCTATCCTTTTGATGATTTTTATTCATAATAGTTAACCCCCTGTTGGGGACGGAAACCCTTAAATGTAGAACGTACATTTTCAGCGATTTTATTCATAATAGTTAACCCCTGTTAGGGACGGAAACACTCTGAATGGAATATTCTCGTTATTAATTCTTTCATACATAAATTCATAATAGTTAACCCCTGTTGGGGACGGAAACCCCTTATTATATCGTTTATAAGTTTATTTCCAAATTGAATTCATAATAGTTGACCCCTGTTGGGGACGGAAACATTGCTTTCAAAACATCTTTCTAAAATTTCTTTTATTCATAATAGTTAACCCCTGTTGGGGACGGAAACCATCTACAACGCTTGTGACGTTTAAACACTGTACTATTCATAATAGTTAACCCCTGTTGGGGACGGAAACAAAATTCTGATCAGCTCCGTCAAAAGTTAATACAAACGATTCATAATAGTTAACCCCTGTTGGGGACGGAAACGAATAAAGAAATCTCTGTTAGCTGTTTTATTGCTTTATTCATAATAGTTAACCCCTTTAGGGGGCACATAAAGAAAACATCCCCTAGAGGATGTTTTTATTTGATAATCTGATAATGTTCAATAACCTATAAAGTACTTAAACATCTCATAACATTGTTTGAGTTTATATTAGTTTTCTTAATTATTCTCTAATTGTGTCTTTATCACATACTTTATCTGATATTCTAATTTACTCCTTTACTCATACTGTAAAGGAGTATTTTTATTCCCTATTTTTATTAAATTCTAAATAACTATTTGAAAACGAAACAAAATACTATATAATAAACTATTCGATAAAATATTCATCTCATTTAAACAATAAAACTTACAATTATCGGATGGTGGATGAAAGGAAACAATAGATATTATGTTATAATATAGTAAGCGTATACATTATTGAGGAGGGCGCCTGATGTATAAGAAACTTAAAATAGAACTGGATACAGACAAAATTGACTTTAGAAAATCTTCTTGTTTTCAAGGAGCACTATTTGAATTAATGGATACAGACTATGTATCTATTCTTCATCAACAGAATAGACATCCTTATAGCCAGTATGTTTATAAAGACAAAGACAAAGTATATTGGACAATATGTACATGTGATGATGATTCATCACACTATATGATGAATCCAATACTGGATGATTCTATCCAACAGATTACTTTAAACAAAGAAAAAGAACCCATTTCATTTGTTTCTAAACAGTTAAAGATGGTATCCCAGGAACAATTAATGGATCACTTCTACAATAAACCTGCAGAAAGATATTTAGAAATAAGAATACTCACACCTATGTCTTTTAAAAGTTATGGCAGATATATCAATTATCCTGATTTACGCTTAATTTATCAGAGTTTAATGAATAAATATGATTCTGTATTAAAAGAAGCCAGTATGTTTGATGAAGATACATTAGATATGCTTGTAGAAGGAAGTGAGATAGTAAAATATAATCTCCGCTCTTATTTATTCCCACTACAGGGAGTAAAGATTCCTTCTTTCTTTGGTACTATGACCATTAAAATCACAAGTACAGATACAGCTGCAAAATTTATAAGACTATTTTTAGAGTTTGGAGAATATTCTGGAGTAGGTATTAAAACAGGTTTAGGAATGGGTGCTATACAAATCGTAAGGAGGGATAATGAATGACAGATCATGAAACTAAAATCATCATAGGAAGCTTGCTTCATGATATAGGTAAAGTTGTTTATAGAAAAGGAATGGATGGTCGTAAACATAGTCAAAGTGGTTATGAGTATCTCAAGAACTATACAGATGATAAAGATATCTTGAATGCAGTAAGATATCATCATGCTGATGCTTTACGTCAATCTTCTATTGATGATGATTCTATTGCCTATATTACTTATATTGCGGATAATATCGCTTCTGGTGCAGATAGAAGAAACAAAGAAATAGAAGACAAAGGATTTGAAATACATACTGCATTACAACCTGTATTTAATCTCTTAAATGGGAATAAAGGTAATCTATACTATCACGCAGGAAGTTTAAAGGATAATATCAACTATCCTACCAATACAAAAACAGAATTCAATGCATCACAATACAGTGAAATACTGAGTAATATATCTTCTAACTTGAATGGATTAGATTTAAAAGATCATGCTTATATCAATTCATTATTAGAAGTATTAGAAGCTAATTTATCATTTGTCCCTTCTTCTACATCTAAGAAAGAAGTGGCTGATATATCACTTTATGATCATGTGAAGCTCACAGCTGCATTCGCAAGTGCTATTTATGCCTATTTAAAGGAACAGAATATTACAGATTATAAGACAGAATTATATAAGAATGCGTCTCTATTCTATGATAAGAAAGCCTTCTTACTTGCTTCTTTAGATATCTCAGGAATACAGAAGTTTATTTACACTATTACAACTAAGAGTGCATTAAAATCTTTACGCTCACGTTCTTTCTATCTAGAAATCATGATGGAACATATTATTGATACACTATTAGATAAACTTCATCTTTCACGTGCTAATCTTATTTATAGTGGTGGTGGTCATTGTTATATGATTCTGCCTAATACAAAAGAAACACAAACAATATTTGATGAAGAAATCAAGAATGTGAATAAGTGGTTCTTAAAACATTTCCAAACAGCTTTATATATTGCAGGTGCTTATGTTCCTTGTAGTAGTAAAGATTTACAGAATGAACCAAATGGTTCTTATTCAGAACTTTATAGAGAACTTTCTACAAAGCTTTCATTAAATAAATCTCATCGTTATACAGCGGCTGAAATCATCGCATTAAACAAGATACAGGCAGATGACTATGAAAGAGAATGTAGAGTATGTAAGAGACTAGGTAAAGTGAATGAGGATGGAGAATGTTCTATTTGTGAATCATTAATTAAGTTCTCTAAGAAACTAATGGATATGGATTTCTTCTCTATTACTCAACAAAAGAAACAAGGTTTACCATTACCTGGTGACTATTACCTTGTATCTGATAGTGAAGAAACCTTAAAAGAAAGAATGGTTAATGATGACTCTTTTGTAAGAGCTTATTGTAAGAATAACCCTCATACAGGTAAAAGTATTTCTACTAAGTTATGGGTAGGGGATTACCATTCTGAAGATGAATTTGTAAAGTTAGCTGAAAAATCAAATGGTATCAAGAGAATTGCAGTACTCAGAGCTGATGTAGATAACTTAGGACATGCCTTTGTGGCAGGTTTTCCAGATAAGTATATGACACTCTCTCGTACAGCTACATTATCAAGACAGTTATCTTTATTCTTTAAATATCATATCAAGAGTATTCTAGAGAAAGGGTCTTATTATATTGATCATGAAGAAGGCCATCCACGTCATGCAGCTATTGTTTATTCAGGTGGAGATGACTTATTTATAGTTGGTGCCTGGAATGATGTCATTGAACTTGCTGTTGATATTAAAGATTCTTTAAAGGTTTATACAGAAAATACACTTACTATATCAGGTGGTATTGGTTTATATACATCTACTTATCCAATTAGTGTTATTGCAGATGAAGTGGCAGAAATGGAAGATAAGTCTAAAGGCCATGAAGGTAAGAATTCAATCACATTATTTGAAGATGGTAAAGATCATAAAGAAGGTGAAGAAGATCATATTAGTGATGGTACATATACCTGGGGTGACTTTACAGAAAGAGTTATTAAAGAGAAATATGCAGTATTATACCAGTTCTTTGGAAAGTCTATGAATGGTGATAAGTCTGATACAGAAAGAGGAAAAGCGTTCTTATATCACTTATTAGAGTTAATTAGAAAGAGAAATGAAGGAATTAACTTTGCGAGATTTGTTTACTTACTTGCAAGAATGGAACCTAATTCTAAAGCAACTACAGCTGAAAAAGAAGCATATAAAGAATTCTCAGATCATATGTATAAGTGGTATCAAAATGAAAAAGACTGTCGTGAACTAAAGACAGCTATTAATATATTTGTTTATTCTCTAAGAGAAAGTGAGGAGTAGTTTATGAGTTTAGATCTAGATAAAGTAGAAAATACAATTAAAGTATTAAAAACAAAAAAGAATCAGAGGGGGAAACCTGTTGGATTATTAACAGTTTCACAAATTAGAAACTTATTGGCTATGTCTGCAGATATCCTCAATGAAGTATTAGAATACCCAGAAGAGAACTTATCTGAAGAATTATTAGATAGAGTAAGTTATCTCACAGTAAGATTCTATTATGAAGCAGGTCGAGATGAGAAAGTGAAAAGCTTTATTGAAACAGCTAAGCTTCTTCCTTTCTTAAAAAGTATTAAAACTAGAAAAAGATATATTCAATATTATCAGTATATGGAAGCATTAGTTGCATTCCATAAATATCATGGTGGAAAGGATCAGTAGGATTATGTATACAAAAATTCAGATTAAAGGAAAAATTGAAGTATTAACAGGAATGCATATTGGAGGTTCGTCAGCTTTTGCTGCAATTGGTGCAGTTGATTCTCCAGTTATTAAAGATGTACTTTCAGGTTGTCCAATGATTCCAGGAAGCTCATTAAAAGGAAAGATGCGTACACTACTTGCGAAAGAATATAATGAATCAGTTGCGGATAAACCTGATCAGGATTGTGAAAGAATCAAAAGAGTATTTGGTAGTGCCGAAAAGAATCATATAAAAAAGAGTAGAATCCAGATTTCTGATATGATTCTTTCTAATGCTGATGAATTAAGAAATAAAGGTCTAAACAGCTTAACAGAAGTTAAGTTTGAAAATACTATTAACCGTGCTACTGCAGTAGCGAATCCAAGACAGATTGAAAGAGTTGTAAGAGGTTCAGAATTTGATTTAGATATCCTTTATGAAGTAGATAATATGGATGATTTATATGAAGATATTGAACTCATTGCAGAAGCCTTCAAGATGCTTCAGTTTGATTATTTAGGTGGTAGTGGTTCTAGAGGATATGGTAAAGTTAAATTCACTAATTTACATGCAAAAGCAGCAATTGGTCAATTAGATAAGAGTGTAAAAGATAAAATCAATGAGATTTTAAGTAAAGTATCTCAATAATGAAAGGTGGTAGGCACCATGAACTATAAGATTTATAAAATGATTTTTACACAGGGTGTACATTTTGGTGAACATTCCTTAGAAAAGTCAGAAATCACTTTTCAGGCAGATACTCTCTTTTCTGCTTTATGTATAGAAGCACTTAAGATTGATAAGTTAGAGACATTATTAAAAAGTGTTAAAGAGAATCATTTGGTATTCTCTGATGCATTTCCTTATATGAATCAAGAGTTTTTTATTCCTAAACCAATGAAGAAGATTGAACAGGTGGTTCAAAGTGAAGATATGACAACACGTAAGAAGTTTAAGAAACTAGAATATATACAGGTTTCTTTATTAGATCAGTATCTTAAAGGACAATATCCTATTAATAAATGTTTTGATATTAAAAAATTAGGTGTACATGCATTAAAAACTTCTGCATCAATTAGAGGAAACGAAGAAGCAGTTCCTTATCGTGTAGGTATTTATCGATTTAAAGAAGAGAATGGCTTATATATAGTTGTAGGTTATGATTCTCAAGAAATATTAGACTTATTTGATGAATTATTCGAAATGTTAAGTTTATCAGGTATTGGTGGTAAGAAGAATTCTGGCTTAGGACACTTTGATTTAGAAATAGCAGAATTACCAAAAGAATTAAATAAACGTCTTAATACAAAAGGTGAAGTCATGACGCTCTCAGTATCTCTTCCTACAGAAGATGAACTAGATGATGTTTTAGATGATTCACGTTATTTACTTGTAAAAAGAAGTGGTTTCGTAGACTCATATACTTATTCTAAAGAACAGCGTAGAAAGAAAGATATTTACTTATTTAAAGCAGGTTCATGCTTTAATAAGACTTATCAGGGAGATGTTTATGATGTATCTTCAGGTGGAAACCATTTTGTGTATAAGTATGCAAAACCATTATTTATGGGGGTAGAAGTATGAAGAACTATTTAAAGTCTTATCGTATACATTTAAAAGTATTAGGCCCTGTATTTATTTGGAGTGGGAAAGAATTATCTAAAAAGGAATACTTGTTCTATAAGAATAATCAGATTGCAGTCATTGATATCGCAAAGTTTTATCTAGAATTAAAGAAAATCAATAAGCTCAATTCTTTTGAAGCTTTTATGTTAGATGAACATGAAAATTTAGGTGTTTGGATAAAGAAGAATCAGATTAATAATTCTATTATTGATAAATGTATCAAGTATACTTTGGATAAAGGGGATATCGAAGAAACGAAAAGAAAAAATGTCATGTTGGAGTTTGTAAAGGATCCTTATGGGAACCCTTATGTTCCTGGTAGTTCTCTTAAAGGTATGTTTAGAACAATTTTTCTTGCAGATAGATTAATTAATCATTCAAAGGATTATACGATTCAAAGAAAACAGTTCAAAGAGAAAGCATTTGAAATAAAACCTAAAAAGCAGAGATATTTATCTAGAAATATCCAGGATATTGAAGCAAAAACCTTTAGAACATTACATAGACCTAAAACAAGGGTTGATGATGCAGTCAATGATATAATGGCTGGATTTATTGTGAGTGATAGTGAACCATTATCAGTAGAAGATCTTACTTTAGCTCAAAAAGTAGATGTGCATGTTAAGAAAGGGGCTAAAAACTTGCCTTCAGTAAGGGAATGTTTAAAGCCTGGTACAGACATTGTATTTACAGTTACTATAGATACGAGCATCTGTCCATATACTAAAGAGGATATTTTAGAATCCATTAACTACTTTGATGATAATTATAATAAGTACTTTGTTAAACCGTTTACTGAACCTGATTATATAGTTGATTATATAGATGATGGATCTGTATTTCTAGGTGGAGGAAGTGGATATGCAAGTAAAACAGCAGTTTATCCACTCTATGATGGAGAAGACAGTGAACAAACAGTACGTATAGTCCAGCAGATTATGGTTAACACAACAACATTTGATAAGAAGACAAGACGCAATCTTCATAAACATGAGGATGATTTACGTCTTTATGGTATTTCTCCACATACAATCAAATGTACATATTATCATGATCAATTACTACAAATGGGTTTATGTCAATTAGACAAAATAGAAGAACTTAACTGATACTTGGGTAACCAAGTATCAGCTTTCTCCTTCTCTTTTAAGGGACAATACAAGGAGGAAGCGTTATGAGTATATTGTATATTGATAAAAGTGATTGTGTTATAGGTAAGCAGGATAATAGAATAACAGTCAAGTATAAAGATGGAATGGTTCGTACTATTCCAGTAGAAAGCATTGATGGTATTACTCTATTAGGTCATGCACAAGTTACAACACAATGTATTCAAGAATGTTTAAAGAAAGGTATTTCTTTATCTTATTTTTCTAAGGGTGGTCACTATTTTGGTAGGTTATCTTCAACAGGTCATATTAAAGCGACTCTTCAAAGAAAACAGACAGGATTATATGATCAACCATTCGCATTAGAACTTTCTAAGAAAATCATTTATGCAAAGATACATAACCAGATTGTAGTATTGAAAAGATATTCTAGAAGTACAAATCAAAATCTAAGTGATATTGAATTACATATGAAGAGTGCTTTAAGAAAAGTGAATTATGTAAAGAGTATAGAAGAACTCATGGGATATGAAGGAAGTGCTGCAAAGTATTATTTTAAAGGCTTATCCATCTGTATTGATGATGCATTTAAGTTTGAAGGAAGAAGTAAAAGACCCCCTCGTGATGCATTTAATTCTATGTTAAGTTTAGGTTATTCTATCTTGATGAATGAACTCTATGGAGAAATAGAGATAAAAGGTTTAAATGCATATTTTGGATTTCTTCATAGAGATGCAGAAAAACATCCAACACTTGCAAGTGATATGATGGAAGAATGGAGAGCTGTCCTTATAGACTCTACAGTGATGAGTATGATCAATGGACATGAAGTACATATTGATGAGTTTTATTCAGATGATGGAGAAGGGATTTATATCTCTAAACAAGCATTGAATAAATTCATCAAGAAACTAGAAAATAAGTTTCAGATATGTCAGAAATACTTAGATTATATTGATTATCCAGTAAGTTTCAGAAGTGCGATATCTTTTCAAATGAGTTCATTAGTGGATGCAATAATACATGAGGATGTATCAATGTATTCTCCTATTATGATTAGGTAATCACTATGGAAAGAGAAGATTATTTCTTTGAGGTTGATGAGAATAAATCAATCAGAAAAGTGTTCGTATTGATTATCTATGATATTGTGGATAATAGAAAGAGACAAAGATTTGCGAAATGGTTATCAGGCTATGGAGTAAGAGTACAGAAATCAGCCTTTGAAGCACATTTAAGAAAGAATAAATTTGATAAACTGGTTAAAGGTATACCTAAAAGAATAGGGACTCAAGATAGTGTAAGAATATATAAGATTAATGGAAAGGGGCAGATAATATCCTGGGGTAAAGATGAAAGTGAAGAGTCTGAGGATATTATTGTGATATAAGATGGGTAAAAAGATTTTATTTTCTCCTGTAGGAGGTACTGATCCAATATCTCAGAATAACTATAGAGATGGTTCTATGTTGCATATATGCAGACATTATGCGCCAGATAAAGTTATTTTATATTTATCTAAGGAGATGGCTGAAAAGCATCATAAGTATAATCCATATGGATATTGCATAGAGAAAATAGCTGAATTACAGAATAGACATATAGATGTGGAATATATAGAACGTAATGAATTAACTAAAGTACAAGAGTTTGATTACTTCTATAAGGATTTCAGAAATATATTAATGGATATTATGGGAGATATGGAGGAAGATGATGAATTCCTTTTAAATATATCTTCTGGTACACCAGCAATGAAGAGTGGGTTAGTTGTATTAAAGACATTAGGAGAATTACCTTGTCGTACAATACAGGTTGTAACACCAACAGGTAAACTTAATGAACATTCTCATAAAGAAAATGATTATGAGACTTTATGGGAATTAGACGAAGACAATAATCCAGATTCTACAAATAGATGTATAGAAGTAGAATGTCCTACATTAGCTATTATTAAGAAAGAAGAGATTATTAAGAAACATATAGAGGCTTATGATTATTCTGCAGCATTACAAGTATCGAAGACTATTAAGAAGAGTGCTATGGAAAAAGGTTATTATTCTTTGATTGAAATGGCTAAGTATAGAGAATCATTGGATTATAAGAAAGCATTAGAGATATCTTTAAAGGAAAAGGCTTATTGTTTTCCTGTCAAGGATGATAAAGGAATTAAACTATTTGAGTATGCATTAAATATTGATGTAAAGAGAAGAAGACATGAATATGCAGACTTTATTAGATCTATTACACCTTTATTTGTGGACTTGTTTGAAATGGTATTAAAATATGAAACAGGTATTGATATTAATAAATACTGTAGAATAGAGAAGAAGAAAAGACATTCTATGCGTATATGGGATTTAGATAAACTAAATGGTAGTGATGTTTTGAAATCATTGAATAATTACTATTTAAATGGTTTTAAAGAAGGACCTATTTATTCTGAACCATTGGTTGTATTATTGAATGATTTCATACCTAGTAGTAGAAAAGAAGCAGCAGATCTCGTTTCAGATTTACGTAGTGTAGAAGGTAATATTCGTAATATTACAGCACATGAAATGGTTTGTGTTACAGATGATGTAATAAAGGACAAGACTAACTTCTCTTCTAATGCGATTATGAAAAAGATAGAGAAAGTATTTAGTTATACAGATTTAGATATTATAGATGAATACTGGAATAGTTATGATTTGATGAATCAGTTGATTATTGAAAGAATTGATTAATTAAAGTATGATAAGAGTGTTCTTGATGATATAGAACACTCTTATCTATATTTTTTGCCACGCTACTGATAAATATTGGGAAAAATGAAGGTTTTGTAGGAAATCTTATGGTTATGAATACTAAAAGTAGTTTTGCCACGAATTTTGGGTATTTTAAGTAGTGTTTATCAGGTTTTTGTAGGTAAGGATTCATAATAGTTAACCCCTGTTGGGGACGGAAACTTCTAAAGCGACTCTTGTTTTACCACTTCCCATTTTCATAAACAAATTCATAATAGTTAACCCCTGTTGGGGACGGAAACTTATAGTCATTTTGTTGTACAAGTTCTTGCTTAAGTATTCATAATAGTTAACCCCTGTTGGGGACGGAAACTCTTTTTGCTTCAATTTCTTCTAGTGTTTTTTCACTTTCAAATTCATAATAGTTAACCCCTGTTGGGGACGGAAACGTAATAGCGTTGTCACTATCAACTTTTACCAATTCAACATTCATAATAGTTAACCCCTGTTGGGGACGGAAACTTATCAGTGTGTTTACACACTACATACTTAACGTAATTATTGATTCATAATAGTTAACCCCTGTTGGGGACGGAAACTTTTTCTTCATAACAATCATCACAAATAGGTTCTCCATCAGAAGATTCATAATAGTTAACCCCTGTTGGGGACGGAAACATAATTCATTGCCGTATCTATCGTATTGAACTTCTAATATTCATAATAGTTAACCCCTGTTGGGGACGGAAACTTTATTTATAACAACGTTCGCATAAAACATCTCTTGTATTCATAATAGTTAACCCCTGTTGGGGACGGAAACCATTAAAGATTTATATGTACAAGAGTTTGAAATAGATATTACTATTCATAATAGTTAACCCCTGTTGGGGACGGAAACTCTTCTTCAGTTGCCATACCAAGGAATGCACCCAGTGAATAATTCATAATAGTTAACCCCTGTTGGGGACGGAAACGTTATGCAATCTCCAATGCTTAATAACAATAACTCCACTTTCATTCATAATAGTTAACCCCTGTTGGGGACGGAAACCAACATGAAGCAGTTTTATAATCCGTTACTGTTTTTGTATTCATAATAGTTAACCCCTGTTGGGGACGGAAACAGAAGCTTGCTTTTTTCATGAACATTCTTTTTTGTATTCATAATAGTTAACCCCTGTTGGGGACGGAAACTAAGTTCTATCTTCGTTTTCTTGCAACTGCTCTTTTTCGATTCATAATAGTTAACCCCTGTTGGGGATGGAAACACATTTTTTCAGCTCCCAATAATCAAATTCGCATATTCATATTCATAATAGTTAACCCCTGTTGGGGACGGAAACCTCTTCTCTAAGAGCTGTAGTGCATTCATATCAAAAATCGTTCATAATAAGTAACCCCTGCTGGAGACGAACACGGTTCTATAGTATGGTTTACTCCTATCTTATCCTTATATTGATTCATAACAATTAACCCTTCTAGGGGACATACTCTTCAATCCCCTCTTTAGGGGATATTTCCATATACATAACAATTCTTCTTATATGCTATAATGGTGTTAATCCTATGAATGCATACTTAATATAGATAGCTATACCCTTACAGAAAAGCTAATGGCTGACTATATCCTACAAGATTTTGCAGCAGCTAATATCCGTTTCTCAAAGAAAACAGGCTTTAAAGTGTTTATTAATCTAAAGATGAATCTACTGAAGAAGAAAAACAAGGAGCAGATTAAATACGAATACAGTATTAACATAGATACACTATTGGAGGAATATTAATGAAGATAGCAGTCGTACAAGCAAGTTCACAAGTATCAAAAAATGAGATGCTTTATAAATATACAAAGAAATATGCTAAAGATGCAGAAGTTATTAATTTTGGATGTTTTGTAGATGAAGATGAAAACTATACTTATGTTGAGATTGCATTGTTGATTGGAATACTCATAAACAGTCATATAGTTGATTTTGCTGTGACTGGATGTTCTTCAGGACAAGGGATGATGCTTGCTTGTAATAGTATGCCCGGTGTTTTATGCGGGTATGTTCCAACTGCGAAAGATGCCTATTTATTTGCACAGATCAATAATGGAAATGTAGTATCTTTACCTCTTGGAGAAGAATATACATATACAGGTGAAAATAATTTAGAGGAAACAATCAAAGCATTATTTTTAGAATCTTTTGGTGGTGGATATCCTAAAAGTGAAGCAAAAAGAAAGATTTCGGATGCTAAAAAACTAAAAGAAATTAAAGCAAAATCACAAATTGATTTTGAAATGTTTTTGAATAAGTTAGATTCGGATATGGTTAAGAAAGTAAAACATAAAATGTACAATAGTTCTTATTTGATAGATGACAAGTGATGTAATTAAGATTCCTTAAAATAGTTTCCAATCCCCTCTTCAGAGGATGTTTTCATATTCAAAACAATTCTTTTTATATGTTATAATATAGTTAATCGGTGGTAGTCCTATGAATGCATACTTAAGAATAGATGGTTATACTGCTACAGAAAAGCTAATAGCTAGTTATATACTACAAGATTCTGCAATAGCTAATATCAGTATCTTAAAGAAAACAGGTTTAGTGATCTAAATATGAACCTTGCTCAATCTACTAAAGAAGAAAAACCACAAGAAGTAGAGTGGAGCAGTTTTTGCTTTTATTATGTTTGTTTCATTTATTGATTTTAGAGAAGAAGAAATTCTTATTACATTTATAGTGGTTGCATATTGGACAGCAGGTATATGAAGGTATTGCAGTTCAGAACAATATTTCAAATATAGTACATATTGTCGGTGGTATAGTTGGTGCAATAATTGGATATGGGTTAAATGTGAAACGAATACGAGGGGTGTTGATATGAGAAAAGTAATCATACTGCTTCTTTGCTTGGTATTAGTAAGCTGTGGTACAACAAATAAATCAAAAAGTACAACTAAAGACATATTAGAAAATAGTTTCTTTGGAGTTAAGAAAAAGGTAAAAGAAAAGTTGATTTATAAAAAAGATAAAAGTATTAATTCTTTTTTGAATAAATATAACGAAATTAATGATCCAGATATTACCAGTGATATGGTAAGTATGAAAAAACTTGAAGGAAAAGATTCGCCTAGTATAGTTGATATATCAAACGAGAAATTAGGAATATGGATACAACGTAAAAACATGTTTGGGAATAAAATGGCTGTTGCTATTCTAAATAATTCCGATAATGTGACTAATAACGATCTCAAAGAACAATTCCAAAAGTATTCAAAGGTATTTGATGATAGTTTAACTAATAAAGAAATAGATGAATATTGGGATAAAATGTTAAAGGGTAAGAATAGAGGAAAAAAGTTAAAAAACATAAAGGTAAAAAGAATTATATTCTATGGTAAAGTGATATATTTAATTCTTGAAGGGAAAATATAATTTGATAAGAATAATAAACAAAAAATCATAAGAAGGACAATGAAATAGGTTGAATCTTGGTAATCTTTTTAAGCACTGATTAAAATGATGTGAACAACTTAATTATGATGTTTTCTATAAAAAGTTGAAAACTGAATTTTTGACAGTATAAAATGGCAAGTACGGAAACCTCATGATTTCCAATCCCCCCTCTAGGGGATATTTTTATATACAAAACAACTCTTTCTATATGCTATAATAAGGTTAATCGGAGGTGATCTCATGAACGCATATTTAAGAATTAAAGAATACAATGATAGCTATACTGCAACAGAAAAGCTTATAGCTGAATACATACTAGAAAATGATATTTTACAGGATTCTGCACAGGCACTAGGTGAAAAGACAAATACCTCTGCAGCTGCTATTATTCGTTTCTCAAAGAAAATAGGTTTTAAAGGCTTCAGTGATTTAAAGATGAACTTAGCCCAATCTACTAAAGAAGAAGAAAAACAAGAAGTAGATCTCATCTTTGAACCAGAAGATAATATCGGTACACTAGTAGAAAAAGGCTGTAGATTAAACATGAATACAGTCTTAAAAACATACCAGTTAATAAACATAGATACACTAGAAGCATCAATAGACTTACTCAATAATGCTTCTACTATCTATCTCTTTGGTGTAGGTGGTTCATCAGTCATTGGTTTAGATATCTACCAAAAACTCATGCGTATAGGCAAGAAGGTGATCTATAACGCTGATTTACATGTACAGATGACCTTTGCCCAAAGCATGGATCAAAATGATGCAGCACTTATTATCAGTTACTCAGGTTCTACAACTGGTTTAGTAGATGTTGCTAGAGTGTTACATGAAAAACAAATACCATTTATCTCTATTACACAGATCAACTCTAATCCAATTTCTAAACTAAGTACCTACTCACTTAAAGTACCAAGTGAAGAAAAAGCCTTGCGTATTGGTGCAGTCTCTTCTCGTATCTCTTCATTTGTGATAACTGACTTATTGTACTATGGTGTATTTAAGAAGAACTTTGAAGAACATAAAAAGAATCTCATAGATTCTAAAGACAATGTCTCTATACTCAAAAAGTAGACTCATATTTCACTATGAGTCTTTTATTATAGAAATAACATTTCATTTATAATGAAATATACTTGAAATAATATTTCAACAAGTCTATAATGATATTGGAAGGAGGGAACAAGAATGAACTTAAATAACTTAGATACAGAACAGTCAAATCCTGATTCATTACATATAGATGAAATGTCTACGATAGATATTCTTACTACTATTAATAATGAAGATCAGAAGGTGGCTTTAGCTGTAAGAGACGTCTTACCGCAAATTTCAGATGCTGTTGACTGTATCTATCAACAGATGAGTCAAGGTGGCAGACTGATTTATATTGGTGCTGGTACATCAGGGAGATTAGGTGTACTAGATGCATCAGAATGTCCTCCTACCTATGGTGTTGATCCTCAACTTGTACAAGGATTAATCGCTGGTGGGAACATCGCACTCACAACTGCAATAGAAGGTGCAGAAGATTCTCAGGAACTTGCTGTAGAGGACTTAAAGAACATCCACTTAACAGACAAAGATGTTGTATGTGGTATTGCAGCATCAGGCAGAACACCTTATGTCATTGGCGGACTTCAATATGCGCGCACACTAGGATGCCAGACAGTTTCTATCTGTTGTGTTCACAATGGGGAAATATCAAAATATTCCAACTATCCAATTGAAGTAATTACAGGTGCAGAAGTCGTAACGGGTTCTACGAGAATGAAGGCAGGTACCGCACAAAAACTTGTCTTAAATATGCTTTCTACATCTGTAATGATCAAAAGAGGAAAGGTCTATAAAAACCTTATGGTTGATGTACAGCCTACCAATGAAAAACTTAGGATTAGAGCTATAAACATTGTCTCACAATCTTTAGATTGTTCTGAAGAAGAATCAATCGCCCTATTAACAAAATGTCACTACAATGTAAAGATTGCGATTCTATCTGGTTTAACAGGTAAAGATGAAAAAGAATGTGAAGAAGCTCTTCTTAAAAACAATGGAAATATCAGTAAAACTGTAAAAAGTAATCTATAGGAGAATATGAGATGAATAAGTACGTTGTAAAGAATCAAAACAATAAACAAAACAAGAATGTCTTTGGTATGACGGATTATGATATCCCTATGTTTGGTTTCAAGAGTGCATTACTTATTCTTGTTTCTACAATGTTGTCACTTATCATCTGTGTCAATGGATTCACTTATCTCCACATTGATTTCAGACTTCCTAATGCCCTAATTAGTGGTCTTGTATGTGGACTCAGTGTAGCTTATTCCCAGTATTTCATTGAAAGAAAAGAAGGATTATGCAAAAACTTTTGGCTTGTAACAGGTCTCTTCTCTTTGATGGCCTTTGTATTAATATTAATGATTAAATAATAGGAGAAAAAATTATGTTCGATGCAATTACAAATGTCATTGAAGGTAAATTAGCGGGTCCATTAGAAAAACTCTCTAATCAAAGACATTTACGTGCGATTCGTGATGGTATTATTGCAACATTACCAATCATCATCGTTAGTTCATTATTAATGGTTGTCGCATTTTCTTACAACCAGATGCCTGAAAGCTGGGCACTCGCAAAATTCATTAAAGCGAACGCAGTCGCAATTCTACTACCATATAGAATGTCAATGTATATCATGACACTCTATGCTGTATTTGGTATTGGTTACTCTTTAGCTAAATCATATGATTTAGATGGTTTAAGTGGTGCAATCATGGCAGAACTTACGTTCCTGCTAACAGTTGTTCCAGCATCTATTCCAGATGTAACAGACTCTATTGCAGCTCTTGCAACTAAGAATGCTGAATTAAATGCATTCTTACAGCAGTTACCATCTGGTTATGTTATTCCTGCAGAACACTTAGGTTCAGCAGGTATGTTTATTGGTATTATTTCTGCTTTTATTGGAGTAGAAGTATATCGTTTTACACAGGTTAAAGGATTAAAGATCACTATGCCTGCAGCTGTTCCACCTGCAGTCGCAAGATCATTTGAATCATTGACACCTACTATTATCATTATCTTAGGTATTTCTACATTAACTATGTGGTTAGGTGTAGATGTTCATAGCATTGTGGGTAATCTTATTAAACCTTTAGTCAATGCGACTGATACATTACCTTCTACATTATTAATTATTTTCTTGATCATGTTCTTCTGGTCATTTGGTATTCATGGTGACTCTATTGTCAGTTCACTTGCTAGACCAATCTGGTTAATCTTACTTGATCAAAATACAGCAGCAGTTGCAGCAGGTAAAGCTGCGACTCATATTGGTGTAGAACCATTCTTACAGTGGTTTGTCCATATTGGTGGTTCTGGTGCTACTTTAGGACTTGCAATCTTATTCTGTTTTGCAGCTAAGAGTAAATATGGTAAAACACTTGGTAGAACAACGATCCTTCCTTCATTATTCAACATTAATGAACCAATGATCTTTGGTGCACCAATCGTATTAAACCCAATGTTGTTAATTCCATTCATCTTAGTCCCAATAGTTTTAGCAACAGTTGCATGGATTGCGACTGCAATGCATTTAGTAAACTGTGCAGTGACTATTGCCCCATGGACACTTCCTGGCCCAATTGGTGCTTATTTAGCATGTGGTGGGGACTGGAGAGCAGCAGTATTAAGTATTGTATTGATCCTACTTTCAGTTATTATGTATTATCCATTCTTTAAGATGTACGATAACGAACTATTAGAAGAAGAAAAAGCAAACGAAGCATCTGAAAATTAAGAGGTAACAGAAATGTTATATATAGGTATAGATGGTGGTGGCACAAAAACAAAGATGGTTCTTTTTGATGAGAACGGATCTCGTTTAAAAGAATTAATCCTTCCTACAGTACATGTTTTAACTCAGCCACAAGATCAATCTATTGAAATATTAAGAAACGGTGTCAATCAGCTAGATCCTGATCATACTGCCATTATTGGTGCAGGACTTGCAGGATATGGCCAACAGAAAGAACTAAGAGATAAAATAGAATACATATGTAAAGAAGCATTTAGAGATAGACCTTTTGTTGTAGAGAGTGATGTAAGAATTGCGATAGAAGGCGCATTAGATGGTCATGATGGTATTGTGGTCATTGCAGGAACAGGCAGTATTGCTTTATCACTCAAGAATAATAAGCTGACACGTTGTGGAGGCTGGGGTTATCAATTAGGAGATGAAGGCAGTGCTTACTGGATTGCGAAGAAGATGTTTAATACATTCTGTAAAGAAATAGATGGCAGACTCCCTAAAACAGTCCTTTATGACCTTATTATGAAGGAATGTGATCTAGATGTTGATTATGATATTATCACATTTATGAATCATCTAAATCGTACCTCTATTGCATCCTATGCTTATATCAATGGTTTAGCTGCCGATCTGGGAGATCCTTATGCGATAGATATTTATAAACAGGCAGCCTTAGAAATTCGTTCACTTATACAAACGCTCTTAAAAGAGCATCACTCAATACCTACTATTTCCTACATTGGAGGAGTATTTGAGCATGCTTCTAACTACATTCTACCTGTTCTTAATGAAACAATAGAGACTCTTATTTCACCTATCCATACACCGGAATATGGTGCCTACAAGCTTGCTAAGAAACTAAGGGTAAAACCTTAGTTTTTTCAAATAAAGGAGAAAAGTGTGAAACAAAAATCAATCAAAACGTATAAAAAAAGACGAACTTAAAAACAAGTTTGAATAATTTAGAAAAAATAGAATAAATGAATATTATGG
>ERZ831634.1579-NODE-1579-length-23073-cov-4.983752_pt1 | contig 23073 bp, 20 predicted proteins | sample MGYA00519953_ERZ831634 | MGnify/ENA primary metagenome ERZ831634 (study PRJEB31850, sample SAMEA3708718) | human gut metagenome | biome: human gut; feature: human-associated habitat; material: faeces | place: China | collected 2014 ... | reverse complement strand
CCCTTGACCCTGCAAGGGGCAGACGAAAAGGGACGAAGTCCCCCCCTTGACCCCTCCGCGCGATTGAGTTGGTCGCGCTTTCATGCTCCTTCCGCGTGCAGCTTTTTGGGGCTTCGCCTAAGTCCTTGTTTGCCCCCCAACTTTCCGTGAAGAACCAATAATCTTCCTTCCCCTGCCCCTCTGCTTTTGTCGGCGGAGGGGCGTTTTTTGTGCTTCCGCGAAATTCGAGATTGACAACTTCCCCCGATGGTGGTAAACTGGAAAAAACGGAAGTTTTCTGCCCATTTTCGTCGTTTGTTAGGAGGATTGCTATGAGTCCCATTGCCGCCCGGAAAAAGACCATCATCTGGATGATTGCCGCCATCGTGCTGGCAGTTTCCTCCATCGCACTTGGCGCCGGTCTCATCGTCAGCCACAATTCGCTGACGGACACCCGGAATCAGCTGACGGACACGCAGAGCGCGCTGTCCTCCACCCAATCCTCCTTAGCGGACACCGAAAACAGCCTGTCCGCCGCGAAGGACACCCTCGCATCCACCGAAGCCGCCCTCGCCGAAACGCAGGGCACGCTTGCTAACCGCGAAACTGAACTGTCCGCGGCAAAGGACACCCTCGCGTCCACCGAAGCCACCCTCGCCGAAACGCAGGGCACGCTTGCTGACCGCGAAACTGAACTGTCCGCCACAAAGGACACCCTCGCGTCCACCGAAGCCACCCTCGCCGAAACGCAGGGTACGCTTGCTGACCGCGAAACTGAACTGTCCGCCACAAAGGACACCCTCGCATCCACCGAAGCTACCCTCGCCGAAACGCAGACTGCCCTGAACAGCCGCGACACCACCCTGGCATCCACGAAGGACACGCTGATGATCACCCAGACCGAACTGGCGGCAGTGAAGGACACGCTGTCCACCACGCAGAACGAACTGGAGACCTTGAAGGCATCCCTGCCGGCGAAGGAATATGAACTGGAGAACACGAAGGAAGCGCTCGCCGCGACGGAAGCTGATCTGTCGGAGACGAAGAACACGCTGACTGCCGCGCAGACGGAGCTGTCCGACACGAAAACCAGCCTGTCCGCCACCGAAAACGAGCTGTCCGCGACGAAGGACACCCTCGCCGCCGCCACGACGGTATTGTCCGACACCAAGGCGGCGCTGACCGCCACCGAAGCCGAACTCACGACGACGAAAGACACCCTGACCGCAAAGGAAGCCGAACTCACGACGACGAAGGACACCCTGACCGCGAAGGAAGCCGAACTCACCGCGACGAAGGACAGCCTGACCACCGCGGAAAACGAACTCACCGCGACGAAGGACAGCCTGACCGCCGCCACGACGGAGCTGGAAGCCACCAAGGCAACCCTTGCCGCGGCAGAGGCGGAATTGACGACGACGCAGGAAACCCTCGCCGACGCGCAGGCGATTCTGGCGGCATCGAACGAATCGCTGAGCTTCGCGAAGCTGAACCCGGCGACGCGCGGCACTGACCCCGGCATTGCGCCCTCCCCGATGGCAAGCGCGGTTCGCGACCCGTCGGAAGCCGTCGCGTTCCTGCTTGTGACAGTCGGCACAAAGACGTACGAGCCGATTCCGCTGCTGGAGGACGGGTACTACCGGCTGATTCACGGCGTGTGCGTGAACATCATCCACGTCACGGAGACGAGCATCGAGATGACCGACGCCAGCTGCGCCGACCACGACTGCATCGCGCAGGGCATCGTGACGCTGGAGAACAAGGACACGCGTGAGGGCGGCGGCTACATCATCTGCCAGCAGAACTATGTGACGCTGCGGCTCTGCACCCGCGCGGAGCTGGAAGCGGAAGGCATTGTGCTGCAATAATCGAGGATTTGACCGGGGGCGGCGCAGGCTGCCTCCGGTTTTTTGCATAATCAGAAATATCCCCAAGGAGGAAAACGCCCATGCTGACGTATCATCCGACCACCGAAGCCGAGAAGGAAGCCATTTGCGCGTGGCAGTACCCCGGCGAATACGCGATGTACAACAATCCGCCGTATGCCGAGCAGAAGAAGCACGGATACGGTTTTGCGAATCCGGCAAACAATTTCTATTCCTTTTACGATGGCGAAACGCTGGTGGGCTTCGTGAACCTGTCCGATGAGGGCAGCGAGGTGTTTTTCGGCATCGGGGCGCATCCCGACCACTGCGGACAGGGGTACGGCACGCAGATGACGGCGCTGGCGTGGGATTTATCCCAGCGGCTGTATCCGGGCAAGCCGATGTATCTGGAAGTGCGGACGTGGAACACGCGCGCCGTTCGCTGCTACGAGAAGGCGGGATTCCGGGTGGTGGGCGAGCCGGTGAAGCGGGTGACGCTCAGCGGAGAAGGGACGTTTTACCATATGGTGAGGGAAAAGTGAAGTAAACAGCGTCTGCTGAAAAATCAGTTGCTTTTTGATTCCCTATCCGCTATAATAAAAGTGGGAAGCACAGCCGGACACCCATGATAGGAGGGATGAATGTGCCGGAAATTAGCCGCTTTTATGGCATTGTTATCAAAATGTTCTTCAAGCCCAAGGAACATGAGCCGTCCCACATTCATGCGCTTTACGGCGAGTATATGGGAGAATTTAATATTCGTACTTTGGAAATGATAGAAGGCGACCTGCCCAAAAAGGCACAGGAACTTGTGACCGAATGGCTGAAATTGCACCAAACGGCGTTGCAAACCATGTGGGATGAGCAGAAAATTGGGAAGCTGCCGCCCCTGTAAGGAGGTGCGAAAATGATTCCACGCATCAAGAGCGTGACCCCGCTGCCGGACTACTGCCTGTCCGTGTCCTTCGACGACGGGCGGCGCGTGCGGTACGACGTGAAGGAGGATTTTGCCCTGCCCGGCTACGGCGTTTTGCGGGATGTACACGGGCTGTTCCAGCAGGTGCAGCTGGACGAAAGCCGGACGTGCGTATTCTGGAACGAAGATGTCGATTTGCCGAGCGACACCCTCTACGAGTACGGCAAGCCGATGTAACCACAGCCGCCTTTCGGGGCGGCTTTTTTCGTGCGCGGGGTGGGGACGGAGGGGTTGTCCCCCGCTGAAATCTCCGTGAATCTGTAAAATTCAGTTGAAAACAAGCGCAAAGTGTGGTAAAGTAGGTATGTATGCGATTTTTCCCCGCACAGGCGGAATTCTGCTGCATTGCGGCACGCTCGGAGGAAACGAACCATCATGACGATTATGAATGTCTTATCCCTGTTCGGCGGACTGGGGCTGTTCCTGTTCGGGATGCAGCTGATGGGCGAAGCGCTGGAAAAAGCGGCGGGTACACGGCTGAAAAAGCTGCTGGGCATGGTCACGGGCAACCGCTTCCTCGCCATGCTCGCGGGCATCACCATCACGGCGGTGGTGCAGTCCTCCTCCGCGACGACGGTCATGGTCGTAGGCTTCGTCAACGCGGGGCTGATGTCCCTGACGCAGGCGGTCGGCGTGATTATGGGCGCAAACATCGGCACAACGGTCACGTCGCTGCTGCTGTCTGTGCAGATTGATTTCGCCGCCATCTTCACGTTTCTGGGGCTGATTCTCTCGAATCTTCCCGACAAGTACAGAACCGCCAAGCAGTTCGGCACCATCACGATGGGCTTGGGCATCCTGTTCATCGGCATGAACACCATGTCCGGCGCGATGGAGCCGCTGCGGACGTGGGAGGGTTTTCAGAAGGCGATGGCGTCCATCAACAACCCGATTCTGGGCGTGCTGATCGGCGCGGGCATCACCGCCGTCCTGCAATCCTCCGCCGCCAGCATCGGCATCCTGCAAACGCTCGTCGCGCAGGGGCTGATTGGGCTGGATGGCGCCATCTTCATCCTCTTCGGGCAGAATATCGGCACTTGCGTCACGGCGCTGCTGGCGTGCGCGGGCACAAACTCCACCGCCAAGCGCGCAGCGACGGTGCACCTGCTCTTCAACGTCATCGGCACGGTGATTTTCGTCATCATCGCCTGCTGCCTGCCGCTGGCAAGCTGGGTCGAGATGCTCTCCCCCGGCAACCTCAAGCTGCAAATCGCCATCGTCCACATTCTCTTCAACGTCACGACGACGGCGCTGCTGCTGCCCGCCGCAAGCTGGCTGGAGAAGCTGGCGTGCCTGCTGATCAAGGGCGACGGCTCGACCGCCGAGGAAATGAAGCTGCGCTACTTCGACGCGCGTATGCTCAAAACGCCGCCGATTGCCGTGGCGCAGCTGTTCAACGAAGTGCAGCGCATGGGCGGCATTGCGATGGGCAACTTCCAGCGGGCGATGGAGTGCTTCAACGAGTGGGACGCGAAGAAATCCGAAGAGCTGGCACGGAACGAGGACGTGCTGGACTACCTGAACCGCGAAATCACCGATTCGCTGGTGGAAGTGAAGGGGCTTGACCTGTCCGAGAAGGACACGAAGCTGGTCGGCTCGCTCTTCCACGTCGTCAACGACATGGAGCGCATTGGCGACCACAGCCAGAACATCCTCGAATCCGCGCAGCTGAAGAATCAGGATGAGGTGAAATTCTCGCCCAAGGCGGTACAGGAGCTGGAAAGCCTGTCGAACCTTGTGCGCGCACAGGTGCAGCGCTCGCTGGACATGTTCAAGGCGCAGGTGACGGACAATGTGCTGCTGGGCGAAGTGGAGAGCGTGGAGGACGAAATCGACACGACGACCGAAGCCCTCCGCAGCCACCACATGGATCGCTTGAAGAACCACAAGTGTTCCGCGAAGAACGGCATGATTTATCTGGACATGCTGACGAACCTCGAACGTATTGGCGACCACGCGGAGAATATCGCCACGTCCGCGAAATCCGCAACGGGGATTTGATTTGCACATAAAACCCTCGCGACAGGTGATGCCGCGAGGTTTTTCTATTGGTTTGATTCTGCTGATTTTATTCGCCGATTTCCGCGTAAATCATTTCCACATGATTCTGGCATTCCTTCGCGAACGTCGCCGCATCAAACGCGCCGTTCAGATAGCGCTGCACCAACACCTGAAGCGCGTCATCATACGTCAGCGGCGAACCCTCTGACACATACAGCGATTTTGCCATCTCCTGATAGTAGGCAATATCCTCCGCCGAAGAGAAATAACGCCACTGCTCCATGTTTGCGTACTGATCCTGCAAGTCGCGCAGGGTGTCCTCGTCCGCGCGCTCTTTATCTGCTTTCTGTTCCAGCAGTGCGATTTTTTCCGCAAGTTCATCCAGCTGCGCCACCATCGACGGATTTTCAATCGGCTCGGTCAGGTTGTCATAGATAAAGTAACTTCCATCTGTCAGATGTGTCGCGCAGTATTCCAAAAACTGAATCGCGGCTTCCTGATTCTTGCCGTAGGGGTTCACCACAGCAATGGTCACATACGTTTCAACCGCGCTGTTCTGCTCCGGGAAAATGCGCGGCACGAATTGAATCATCTGCGACGGGGCGGACGAAGCACCCGGAATCATGAAAATATTTTCAAATGCCATGCGCGGCTCTTCTTCCGCGGGCAGTTCGTCCTTGATGCGCTGGACGTAATGCAGAAACGTTTCGTCCGTAAAGTCCAGCCTGCGTCCCTCCTGCAGGGAGGTCATGATGTAATACTTCATGAACAAGTCCATCATGCCCGACTGGGTGTATTCCTGCATCAGAAGCCCTGTCTCTTCCGGCAGAAGCCCTTCTTCCAGAATTTCGTTGCACACATCCAGCAGTTCGTCGAAGGTTTCGGGCGACTTCATTCCCCATTCGTCCAGATATTCCGTCAAGACCATCATGCCCATCGGGGAAGCATCTATTATCCAGCCCATCAGCGTATCGTCATCCGTGCAGACGGGGCGCAGAGCGGGATAGACATGCTGGAAAGCGTCCTGCAAAATCGCGCTGTCGGTTAGCGGGGTGTAGTACTTCATATTTTTGAGGGTGTATAAGCCGTCGTAAGCAGTGAAAACAAACAAATCAATGTCGGGATTCTTGATAACGTAGGCGGTCGAAATCGTGTCCATGATGTCTACGGACTTTTCGCAGGTGATGCTGATGCCGCTTTCCTGTTCAAACTGCTCCATGCGTTCCATCAAGGCATAATACTGATTGGTGGCAATGTTCAGTTCTGCATTTTCCGCGTGGGCGGCAAAAGCGCACAGGGTCAGAGCGGCGCAGAGCATCAGCGACAGAAACTTTTTCATTGGCTTCTCCTTTATCTGTCACAGTGGGATTACGATTGCCGCGCTGTCTGCCCCATGGGATTCACGCCTTTCTGTATCGTTCGTTTTTCATGCCAGTATCTTCATTTGTAATATAGCATGTGTTTTTTGTTTTGTCAAGTCATGCTGCCATTTTTTTGTAGCATATTAGATGTGACGAATATATTCCCCCACCACCTCCACCAGCCCATCCGCCTCCTTCGGCGCGTACCGCGGCGAAATTGCGAGCGTCACGAAGTCATACGCCCCCGCCGCGCGGAAATCGCGGTAATCATCGTAGACGCGGAAGGGAATCGTTGGTTCAGCGCCATTTTTCGCGGCGAACATCTGCGCGGTCAGCGAATTGAGATGGATGTTGCCGTCCGCGTCAAGCAGCACCGACGGAATATCCGGGCGCGAACGCGGATTGCGCACGTTCTCCAGCGCCGAAATCCGCCGCATCGCCAGCGCGAAAAGCAGGTAATTCGCCTCATCGAGCTTCTTCTGGGCATAGAAGGCGGCGTAGTCCAGCCGCTTTGGGACGGGCATGGACAGGACGTTGAACAGCACGAAGTTCGGGCCGGGATAGCCGATGCCGAGGTCGCTGTGCGCGTCAACGTGGGTGACGTCGAAGGGGGCGGTCAGGCGTCCGGCGGCGATTTGCTCCTCCCAGAAGCGGAGCGCGCCGTCATGCGTCTCGAAGATTTTGCCGGGCGTGGGATGTTTTTTTGACAAGCCACACTGGTTTTCCAGAAACGCGCGGACGGCGGATGCTTCCCACGGCTCATGTCCGGGGAGGGACGGGCGGTGTCCTAATTCGGCAAGAGGACAGCAGTCGGCGAGGAAAAAGTCGAGGTCAATGTCGAGAACGCGCATGGTAATGCTTCTTTCTGCTGAAATCAGCGGGATTTCCGTTCTATTATACCCCATTCCCCCTCACGGCGCAAGGTCGATGATGCTGTTGTCGCTGCCGCCCTCGGCGAAGGAATCCGGCACTTGCCCGACGATGATGCTTTCCGCCATCGCCATCTGCGTGCTGGCCTGCACGTTTTTCGCGCCGGTCGGGATGACGATTTGCACGTTCGCAGTCAGGACGAGGGAAATGCGGTGGCGTGTCTGGTTGATGCCGGCGGTGGTGAAATCGGTGCTGAACGCCGCCTGCACCGAGCCGACAGGCAGAATCTGCACGGCGATGCCCGGTCCAGCGCCCGCCAGCAGCGTCAGCCCGACGGCACTGCCCAGCGGCACGACGACGGTTTTCTGCCCCATGGCGGTCAATCTCTCCTGCGCAAGCAGGGACGCCTGCGCCGCCAGACGGTTCATCTCCGGCGTATTCGCCTGAATCAGGCGCACTTGCCCTTGATCGTCCTTCTCGACGGTCATCAGGTCGGCGTAATGCACACCGAGTCCGAGCATCTCAGAGGCAGCCTCATTGAGCGCCTGAATCGCCAGCGACCGCGCCGTCGCCTGCGAGAGCGTCAGCACGACGTCGGTCACGTTGCGCTCGACGCGGAGAATCAGCAGCGTCATCAGCACAAGCAGCAGCAGCGCGCGTTTCCACCGCCGCCGGGGAGATTTTCGGCGCTTTGCAGGAATTTTCGCTTCTGATTCGTTGTTTATCTGGGGCATGGTGCATCCTCCTTTCGTTGACCTGCCGTTGCAGGATGAGCGAATATGTGCTATAATATAGGATGCAATTTTGTTTGCTCTGCGGATTATGCTATTTTCGGATGAAAATGCGCCACGATAGCGCGGGTGAAGCCGGAAATAGCACATTCCTTCATATTCCGCCGAGGCGCGCATCATGCCGCTTACGGCGCAAAGGGGCTGAAGCAGTGAAGAAACGCAACGATTCCCCGGACTTTGTGCCGGAAAACGACGATTTTTCCTATCAGGACGGCTATCAGGACAACCCGCAGGGCGATTCTCCTGACGAGTACGACCCGAACTGGGCGGACGACGACGACCCCGTGGAAGTTGCGGGGCAGGCGGACATGTTCGCGCACGAGGACTTCTGGAACGCTTCGGCGGATGATAGCGAAGCGCTGCCGGAGGAGGAAAAGGTCTACAAGCGCTCCATTTTCAAGCCGGAGATGAAGAAGCCGAACTTCGTGCTGTCGATTGCCGTCAACGTCATCCGCATTTTCGCGGTGCTGGTGCTGGTGGCAGGGCTGGCGGCAGTCGGCGCGGTGGTCGGCATTGCGAAAGGGTACATGGAAACTGCCCCGACGCTTGACCTCGCCGCGATTGACGATCAGGCGCAAACCTCCTTCATCTACGACGCCAACGGCAACCTCATCACCGAATACAAAGGCTCGGAGAACCGCGTCATCGTGTCGATTCAAGCCATGCCGACATACCTCCAGCACGCTTTTATCGCCGTGGAGGACGCGCGCTTCTACACGCACAACGGCGTGGACATCAAGCGCATTATCGGCGCGTTCGTGTCGAACCTGTCCTCCTCCTCCACGCAGGGCGGCTCGACCATCACCCAGCAGCTGATTAAGAACACGCTCCTTTCCTCCGAGCAGAGCTACAAGCGCAAAATTCAGGAAGCGTACCTCGCCATGCAGCTGGAAACGCGCTACACAAAGGATCAGATTCTCGAAAGCTACCTGAACACCATCTACCTCGGCGAAAACTACTATGGCGTATACACCGCCGCGCAGGGATATTTCGGCAAATCGCTGGGCGAACTGACGCTCCGCGAATGCGCCATGCTGGCGGGCACATGCAACTCGCCCTACTACTACAATCCGCGCCGGAATTTCTACACGCGGCAGAAGGAAGGCGTGGATTACCCCGCCATCACCAACGACCGCACCAACTACGTCCTGCGCTGCATGTACGAAAACCAGTACATCACCTACGAGCAGTATCAGGAGGCGCTTGACCCGGCGACCGCGCATGTGCTGGAGAAAGACCCGAACACGGCTACCGGCATGTACGCCTACGCGCACTACGTCGAATACGCGGTGGATGAGGTCATCGACATTCTGCTGCAGCTGAACAACCTTGAGGACACCTCCGCCAACCGCAACGCCATGGAAAACAAGCTGCGCACCGGCGGCTACCACGTCCAGCTCGCCATCGACACCTCCATTCAGTCCACCGTCGAGGATACGCTGGAAAACTGGACGAACTACCCCACCCTGCGCGACCCTGCGGACAAGGTCTACCGCACGCGCAATTCCGACGGCACATACGACGAAACGGTTGAGCCGCAGGCCGCCGCCGTCGTCGTGGACTACCACACGGGCGAAATCAAAGCCATTGTCGGCAGCCGCACGCGCCCGACGGCGATGAAGACCTTCAACCGCGCGGTGGATATGACCATGCCCGTCGGCTCGTCCATCAAGCCGATTGCCGTGTACGCCCCCGCGATTGAGCTTGGCGCATCCCCCGCGAGCATCGTGATGAACATGCCGCTGCCGATTTCCGGCTGGCGCGGGTCAAACGGGCAGGATTCGTGGCCGCGCAACTACGGCGGCAGCTCCTACGCCGGCCCGGAGACGCTGCGCAAGGCGCTCGTCAACAGCCACAACACCGCCGCCGCGCAGGCGCTGATGACCCTTGTGGGCGTGGACAATTCCGTTGCCTTCCTGCACGCGATGGGCATTGACGATGCGCACATTGACGCAACGCCGTTCGGCTTGTCCCTCGGCTCCAGCGGCATTACGCCCATGCAGATGGCGGTTGCCTTCGGCGTGCTGGTGAACGGCGGCGTGTATCAGCAGCCCATCTCCGTCCTCGGCATTTCCGACAGCACGGGCAAGGTCATCTGGGACGGCCACCAGCAGCAGGAGCGTCACCGCGTGTTCAGCGAATCCACGGCGTACATGGTGGTGGACATGCTCAAGCAGGCGGTTTCCTCCGGCACGGGCACAAACGCGAAAATCAAGGGGCAGACCGTCGCAGGCAAAACCGGCACGAACTCCGACCAGAAGGGCGTTTTCTTCGCTGGCATGACGGGCTACTACTCCTCCGCCCTGTGGGTTGGGCACGACAACTACAAGGCGCTGTCGTCGAAATCCACCGGCTCCCGCTCCGCCGCCCCGCTGTGGCAGAGCTACATGAGCAAGATTCATCAGGGGCTGTCCAACCGCGACATTCTGGAGGGCAGCGCCAGCGACTACGGCTTGGTGAAGGTGACGACATGCGCGGTATCGGGGCAGCTTGCCACCGACGCTTGCCGCAGCGACGCGATGGGCTACGGGGTCGTGACGGACTACTGGAAAGCCGGCACAGAACCGACGGTTTCCTGCCAGATGCACACGACGCAGACGATTTGCTCCGTCAGCGGCTTGCTCGCCTCCCCCTACTGCCCGGACACGGTCACACGCGGCGTGCTGACCATTCCGTCGGGACACCCGCTGGCGTCCTTCATCGGCACGGAATATGAGGATGTGCTGATTGAGTACCTCGGCAGCTACGCGGTCTTGGGCGCAAGCGGCACCTGCCCGTACCACACGAGCGCATCCAGCTCCGGCAGCAACACGATGGTGGAGAACACGCTGATTCCCGATGCGAAGATTCTGCTTTCGCAAGCCTACGCGCAATTGCAGAGCATGGACATTGTAAACGACGCGCAGCGCTACTCCGCGATTCAGTCCGCCATCACGAATCTGGAATACGTCATCTCCCTCCCCGCCCCGACGACGGCGGAAGTTGCGTCGGCAATGGGGCAGCTAACACAGGCGATGGCGGGTCTCTACTAATGGATACACAAACAAACACGGCGGCGGATTCTCTCGCAGAAATCCTCCATGCATTGCGCGGCATCCGCGCCCCCATCCAGCAAGGCGAATACGACCTGCACGACCTCGTGCGGGCATCCCTTGCGGAGGCGGAAATCCCCTGTGCGCACGAAGTCTCGCTCGCCCCGCGCTGCCGCATCGACTTGCTTTGCCCCGGCGGCATCGGCATCGAAATCAAGCGCGGGCAGTCTGACCGCAAGCGCATTGTGATGCAGCTGACCCGCTACGCCGCGTGCGGGCAAATCAGCAGTTTAATTCTCGTGACTGAGCGGACAGTCGCCGTACCCAATGTCATTCACGGAAAACCGGTTTCGTGCGTATGCCTGAACCGGCTGTGGGGAATTGCACTATGAATGAAGAAGAAGCGGAACTGCTACCGCCGTACCTGCGCCCGTACCCGCCCGCCGGCGCGCCGCTGGGAACGCTGAGCTACAACCGCCGCAGCAAATGCTGGGTGGTGAAGGGCGACCCGTCGGTGACGGAGGTGTGCAAGCGGCTGTTTCCGGGCAGCGCGGGCAGCCGGCGCGGCGAAGCGCGGTTCACGGCGCATCGGCGGGCGGTGGGCGACCTCTGCTGGCTGATGATGCGCTTCCCTCTGGAAATCAAGTCCAGCGACCGCGCGTTGTGGGAAAAAGCCGTCACGGGCGCGCGCGAATACGCGGTTCGTCAGGCAAAAATGGCAACGATGCCCGTGCGCATGACCCCGCCCGACGGCGCGTTTCTGGGCACGCTCCGCCCGTTTCAGGAGGAGGGGCTGTCGTACCTGTGCAGCCACGACCGATGCCTGCTGGCGGACGAAATGGGCTTAGGCAAGACGGTGCAGGCGCTGGCGTTTCTATCCTCCACCGGTTCATTGCCCGCGCTGGTGATTCCGCCCGCGCACCTGACCCGCAACTGGCAGGAGGAAACGCTGCGTTTCCTGCGGGTGGACGGCAAAGCGCCGCGCGTGCACACTATCCGTGGGCTGAAGCCCTACGACCTGCCGGAAGCGGACGTGTACATCATGCACTATCTGCTTCTGCGCGGGTGGAAGAGCGTGCTGCCGACGCTGCCTTTTCGATCGGTCATCTTCGACGAAATACAGGAGCTTCGCCACGCGGGGACGGAGAAGTACTCCGCCGCGTCGCTGCTGTCGGAAAGCTGCGAGCGCGTTATCGGGCTGTCCGGCACGCCGATTTACAACCGCGGCGGCGAAATCTGGAACGTCATCAACATTCTCGACTACCACTTCTTAGGCGACTGGGAGTCGTTCTCGCGCGAGTGGTGCAGCGGCTACGGCAATCAGCTTGTGCTGAAGCCCGATTTGCTCGGCGCGTACCTGCGGCGGGAGGGGCTGATGCTCCGCCGGACGAAGCAGGAGGTGCTGCGCGAGCTGCCGCCGAAGCGCCGGCTGGTGCAGGAACTGGACTGGAATGACAAGGTATATGCCCAGCTGATGGCGCCCGTGATGCGCGACGTGCTGCGCTGGAAACAGGACGACCAGCTTTCGGCGCAGGAGCGGGCAATGCTGGAGGAATCCATCAGCCAGCACGCGCGGCAGGCCACGGGCGTGGCGAAAGCGCCGTATGTGTGCCAATTTGTGCGCGCGCTGCTGGACGGCGGCGAAAAAGTGCTGCTGTTTGCGCACCACCATCAGGTGATGGACATCTACAAGCAGGAATTGAAGGCGTTTTCGCCGGGGTTCATCACCGGGCGGGAGACGACGCTCATGAAAATGAACGCGGTTGACCGCTTCCAATCCGGGCGGACGGACGTGCTGTGCATCAGTCTTCGCGCGGCAAGCGGTCTCAATCTCCAGCGCGCGACGTGCGTAGTCTTTGGCGAACTGGACTGGTCACCGGCGGTGCATTCACAGGCGGAGGACCGCGCGCACCGCATGGGGCAGGAGGATTCGCTCCTGTGCTACTACCTCGTTGCGCCGCAGGGTTCGGACGCGGTGATGCAGGAAGCGCTGGGCTTGAAGGTCAGCCAGTTTGTGGGGCTGATGGGCGACGCGCCGCAGTCCCCGGAGCAGGCGGAGCAGTTCGCGAATCAGGCGCGGCGGCATGTGGAAAGGATTGTGGCGCAGATGGGGGACAATTCCGGTTCTCCCGGCTAACGCTTTCGGTTGTCGTCAAGATGGATTACCCCCAAAAGTGGCGGCGCCGAAGGTTTCCAAAGGGCGATCGGAAAGCCCTTTGGTCGCCTCCGCAGAGGCGATTCCCCCTGCTGCAAGAAAATCCAGCAGCGGATAAACCCAAAGCCACGGCGAATCCCCCACGATCCTATGACCCGCGGGTCATAAAAATAAAGGAGGCAATCCCATGAAACGGTATCTTGCTCTGTTTCTCTCTCTGGTGATGATTCTCTGCGCCCTGCCGCTGGCAATCGCAGAAGACGTCGAAAACCCCTACGAGGATGACGGCATCGTCATCTACCGCGACGCGGACGGCAACGTCATCGACCTCGGCGGCATGGAAATCACCGTCTGCGACTGGTGGTCTTCCGACTGGCACGACGACGAACCCACCACGGCGGCGGGCGAAGCGACCTACGACTACCGCACTTGGCTGGAAGAGACCTACAACTTCAAGATTGTGCAGCGCAACGCCACGACTTGGAACGACTCTCCCTCCGACTTCACCAACTTCGCGACCACGGGCGGCGACGAGAACTATGTTTGGATTCTCCGCGCCGGCGCGTACCTCGCGCCCTTCAAGGCGGGTCTGTTCTATGACCTGTCCACGCTGGACTGCCTCGACTTCTCCGACGAGAAGTGGAACGGCACGGTTACCGGTCTGCTGAGCAAGGACGGCGGCATCTACGGTATGCGCCCCGAAAAGGCTGAACCCCGCAAGGGCGTGTTCTTCAACAAGCGCCTGCTCAACGATGCCGGTGTTGACCCCGAAGAGATCTACGACCTTCAGGCAAAGGGCGAATGGACGTGGGAAGCCTTTGAAGCGCTCTGCGAAAAGCTGACCCGCGACACCGACAACGACGGCGTGATTGACCGTTATGCCATGATGTCCTTCTCCTCTCACCTGATTCCCGCCGCCCTCGTTTCCAACGGCGCTGGCTTCGTTCAGGTGGATGAAAACGGCAAGTACTACAACGCGGCGGAAACCGATGCTTTCCTCGAAGCCATGAACTGGGTCATGGACATGGTGTCCAAGTACGAAATGAAGGCGCCCGAAGGTGCGGAATGGAACTACTTCGAGAGCGCGTTCATCAACGGCGAAGTCGCCCTGCAGGTGCATGAAGACTACTTCGCTGGCTCTCTGGCAAACATGGAAGACGACTATGGCTTCGTGTTCTTCCCCAAGGGCCCGCGCGCCGAGACCTACCTCTACGCGCCTTCTGACAACATCATGGTCATCCCGGCTTGCTACGACGCGGATCGCGCGTGGAAGATTGCTTTCGCTTACAACCTCTTCACCAACCCCACCCCCGGCTACACCGACAGCGACGACTGGAAGAATGGCTACTATCAGAAGTACCGCGACGAGCGCGCCGTGGACGAGACCATCACCATGATGCGTGAGCCGGAGCATCAGTTCGTCTGGTATTCCGACATGGTGACCGGCTACGACCTCGGCAGCCAGTACATCTGGGACGTGTACGCGCAGGCGACCACCCCCGCTGAAAAGGCGGAATCCATGCGCGGCACTTGGCAGGCGTACATCGACGAAGCCAACGCAACCTAACCCCGCAAAAACGGGTCGAGAGAATTGCTTCTCTCGACCCTCTTCATTTTTTTGAAGGAGACGCAAGGGAGTTCCTCCCTTGACCCTTTCGCGCGATTGAGTTGGTGACGACTGCATACTGCTTCCGCGTGTTTATTGGGAAAACCCAAGGGGCGCCGCCCCTTGACCCTGCCAAAGGGTCTTCGACCCTCTGGACTCCCGTTTGCGCGATTCAGTTGAGCGCATTTTCATGCTATGCCCGCGTGTTGATACGGGAACGACATCAGTGCCGCCCAAAGCCGCCCCCAAACCCATTCGAGTTCCCCACAACCGTGCTGCTCTGCGTCACCGTCGCGCTGTTTGAGCCAATCGTCACCGTGTACGTTTCGCCTACCACCAAATCCGCGCTGGAGAACACCACGCTGTTCGCGCTTTTCACCGTCACGCCCGTGTACAGCACAGTCCCCTGACTGTCCGTGATGGTAATCGTCTCGCCCGCGCCGAAGCTGTTCATCGTCACAAGGAACGCGCACTGCGTGGACGTGCTGCCGAAGTTTTCCGCCATGCTGCTCGTGCCCAGCGCGATCAGCGTACCGCCGGCGATGACGCCTGCTCCGCCGTTTTCCGTGCCAATGTCCAGCGCGCCGTTGCCGCCATTGGACGGGCCGTTGACAGTAATGTCGCCGCCCTCCACGCGCAGGTTGCCGTTGGAATCCAGCCCGTCTCCATCCGCATTCACCGTGATTTTGCCGCCCGTAATCAGCAGCACCGGCTGCTTGTCGGTCGTGTCATCCGTGGTCGTGCTGTCTGCCGCGTCCTGCCCCGGCATGGTCGGCGGATTGCCGCTGGGCGCATTGCCGTCCGGCGGGGTCTGCATATTGCTGTTATCCGGCGGGGTCATGTCGCCACTATGATTGTTCGTGTCATTGCGCCGTCCGCCGAAGCTGCCGCCCATGCCGCCGCCGAAGCCTCCGCCAAATCCACCGCTGAAGCCGTCCGATCCGCCGTTCGCGTTGATGCCGTCATCCGTCGCGGTTATATCCAGTTCACCGCCTGCCAGCGTAATCTGATTCGCTTCCAAGCCCTCGTAGGAGGTCAGCACGGTGATTTTGCCGTCCAGCACGGTCAGGGAAAGCGCCGCATGAGCGCCGTCGTCGCCCGTGCTGAGGATGCATTCGCCGCCGGAAATCGTCATATCGCCGTCAGTATGCAGGGCGTCGTCCTGCGCGTCAATCGTAATCGACCCACCGGAAATCACCAGCGCTTTGCCTGCTTTCAACCCCTTGCAGCTCGCGCTGCTATCGTCACTGGCGGAATTGTCGAAGTCCCACCAGCCGCGCATGTTGTCGGTTTTTTGCTGCGCGTTTGCGCTTCCACCGCCGCTGATGATGGAAATCACGCCGCCCGTCACTGTCAGCGTCGTTTCCGCCGACACGCCGTCGCCCGCGCTGGTGATGATGATTTCGCCGTCCTCAATGGTCACGAAGCCCTTTTCCTCGTTCTCCGTCTCGTCGCTGGTGATGCCGTCCTTGCCGGATGTGACCGTCACCGTGCCGCCGGAGACGGTCACGCTATTCTTGCCCTTGATGCCGTGCCCCAGCGCAGTCACGCTGATATTGCCGTTCTTGATTTTCAGGTCTTTCGTGCAGTGGATGCTGTTGTTAAGGTAGCCCAGCACGGTCAGGCTGCCCTTGCCCTTGATTTTCAGGTCAACCTTGCTTTGCAGCGCGCCGCCGGATGCTTCTTCGTCCTCCGTCGCGGTGGCAATGTCCACTTCTTCGCCGAATTGCAGGACGTTCGTCGTGCCTTCCGACAGCTCAATGGTCACGTCGTCGGCGGTGGCAATTTGAATCGCCGCGCCAGTAGTGTTCTTGATGCTCACGCCGCCCAGCACAAGGGTGATTTTCGCGTTCTCGGCGCTTTCGACAATGAGCGCGCCGTCGTCAAGTGTCCCGGCGATTTGGTATGTGCCCGCTTGGGTGATGGTGACGGTCTGACCGTCGATGAGAACGGATGCGTCGGTGGATGTGCTTCCGTCAGGGGAGAGGGTAATGCTGCCATCGGCGAGGGCTGACCCTGCAAGCAGCAGGGTCGCGACTGCCATCATACTGATTAGCCACTTTTTCATGATGATGAACCTCCTTGTTACAGGTTTACATCCTCTAAATTGCCATTTGGTTATTGATAGCTTTTATTTGGCTGCCGAATGTGGAATTACAGGCTGTCCTTATCCCCCGGATTCGTGAAGAGAATCGGGAGGTTGCCATTGCGCTCGCGAAGGTCGTCCAGCAGCGCTTTCGAGGGGACGGCGCTCGGCAGATTCACCTGATAGGTCAGTTCAAACAGCGTGCCCATGCTTTCGGTGCGTACCTTTTCCAGCGTCGCTGTCACATGGTGCGCGCGGAAAACGTCGGGCAGTGCGGTTTCGTAGTCCACATCTTCCGGCACGGTAATGCGCAGTGCCTTCGCGTTTTCCGGCATTGCGCCGAAGTGCAATTTCGTCAGCACCAGCACGGCGGCAGCGGACAGCAGGAAGAAAACCACCGCCACGCTGAGCATTCCCATGCCCATTGCAAGGCCCATCGCGACAGCAGTGAAAATCGCTGCGATTTCACGCGCCGTACCGGGCACGGAGCGGAATCGCACGAGCGCGAACGTCCCCGCGACCGCCAGCCCCGTGCCAATGCTGCCGTTGACCATCATAATCACCAGCGCGACCGACATCGGCAGGAGCGCCAGCGTCAGCGCGAAGGACGCGGTGTGCCTGCAGCCGCGCGTGAACACCAGCGCAGTCAGGATGCCCAGCACCAGCGCCGACGCCAGACACAGCAGCAGCGCAGAAACAGTTAGTGGCGTGGGCAGAATCGAGGTCAGCAGCGAATCAAGACGCATGTTCAATTTCTCCTTCGTTGTTCCGTTTGTGCGCCATCGGGCGAATATCCGGCTTCCGGCGCGCAAGGTGGTTCAAATAGCATGTGCCGTACTTGGAGAACGACGACATGTAGATTTTGTGTCGGCTCAATAGCCGCGCCAGCCACAGCGGGGCGGCGTTTGCGAGCTTGACTTCCAGAATCACGGGGTCGTCGGGGCAAATCAGTTCTCCCGCGTCATCCGTGAAGCAGTCAAGGCGCGTTGTGCGGTAGCGCAGGTGCGTATCCAGCGTCACCCGCAGTGCCGGGTCATCCAGCCCGTACAGCGCCACGCGTTCATAGGTCAGAAATACTTTCGGGCGAATCGGATGCTCCGACAAGTACCGATGCAGTTCGCGCTGAATCTGCGGATTTTCGCCGTCCAGCGTTTCGCCGCGCAGGAAGCGCCGCATGTCGTCCGGGCTGACCGCAATGCGCCGCTTGTAGACCACGCTGCTGTACGTCTTCTTCAGTTCCGCGAAAATCAGCGAATCCTCCATCGGCGTACCATAGGCGCGAAGCCGAAATTTCACCTTGTACTTCGGCCTCTGAATCGACCTGCGGATCAGCGCATAATCATCGGTATCATAATACAGATTGCGGATGGTATGCTGCCCATACTGGTCAACCGCCATATACCCTGCGGTCAAATCCCGCATCAACGCCTCCGCCTGCGCATGGGTGAGGACGAATTTCTTTTCCACCCGTTCAAAGGAACACTGAACGCCCGCCATCAGCGCTCACCTCCGTTCGTTTTGCTTGCAGAAATGATGATACTGCCCTTCTGTGTCCGCAAAAGGTTCGCTATGTGAAGGTTCTATGAAAAAGCGCGTTCTCTTGCCTTGCGGCGCGGCGAAAAATGCAGTATACTAAGGATAAACAATCACAAGAGGAGGCTTTTCTCATGAACGTATCTGCCCACCGCGCCTTTTCCTTCCTGCGCACTTACGGCTATGAGCGTGTCAGCTGTTCCAAGGAGGAGCGAACCGTCGCCGAAGCGCTGCTGAACGAATGCACGTTGCTCGGCGTTTCCGCCCAGCTGGAGGAGTTCACCGTTCCGTGCGGGTGCGTGTCTCACGCGCTGCTGCGGATCACGTCGCCCTACGTCAAGGAGTACGAGGTCACGGGCTACGAGCGCGCTGCCTCCACCCCTGAAGGCGGTCTGGACACGGAGTTCCTGTATGTCGAGAATGCCGACGAAGTGCTGCTGGAACAGGCGAAGGGCAAAATCGTCCTCGTGAACGGCTATCTGAACCGCGCGACGTACGAGAAGCTGCGCAAGGCGGAAGCCGCGGCCATTTTGACCTTCACCGGGCGCACGATTGACCGCGAGAGCGAAAGCGACCTGAACCGCTGCAAGCTGCGCGAGACGCTGACAGAGCCATTCGGCGCGATTCCCGTGCTGAACATGCGCGCCGCCTCTGCCGCTGAAATCGTCCGCCGCGGCGCAAAGACGGTGCATATCGAGCTGATTGGCGAATGCTTCGACGGCACAAGCCAGAACGTCTGCGCGACCATTCCCGGCACGGACAAGGCGGAGGAGGTCATCACCCTCGGCGGGCATTACGACAGCGTGTATTTTTCTTCCGGTGTGCATGATAACCTGTCCGGCAGCGTCATCGTGCTGGAACTGCTGCGGTATTTCGCCGCCCATCCGCCGCGCCGGACGCTGCGCTTCTGCTGGTTCGGCTCAGAAGAACAGGGGCTGCTCGGCTCGAAGGCGTATGTCAAGGCGCACGCGGACGAACTCAAGGACTGCGTCGCCATGCTCAATTTCGACGTCGCCGCGCCGACCCTTGGCTCGAACCACCTCGTCACCCTTGCCACGGATGATGCCCTGCACTACGTCGCAGGCGTTCTGCGCGAAGCAGGCTACGGTGTCCGCGCCAAGCAGGACACCTATTCCAGCGACTGCATCCCCTTCGCGGATAACGGCGTGCCCGCCATCAATCTCGCCCGCTTCGGCGCAAACGGCGCGGATTACATGCACAATCGGCATGACAGCCTGAAGAGCGGGTATCTCGATGAACACGCGCTGGACATTACCCTCCAGCAGGGTTTTGTGCTGCTTGATCGGCTGGCAAACGCGGCTTCCTTCCCCATCAAGCGGGAAATCGCCCCCGAAATCCGCCAGAAGGTGGATGAATACCTGTTCAAGGCAAAGAAGGAGTAAGCCCCCGATGATAGGACGTTTCGCGCCGACTCCCAGCGGACGGCTGCATCTGGGCAATCTGCTCTGCGCGATGCTGGCGTACCTGTCCGCACGCAGTCAAGGCGGGCAGTTTTTGCTGCGCATTGAGGATGTGGATATTCCCCGCTGCCCGCGCGCGCTGGCGCAGCAGGCGATTGATGATCTGCGCTGCCTCGGCTTTCGCTGGGATGCGCCGCTGCTGTACCAGTCGGAGCGGAGCGGCGTTTATCAGGATGTGCTGAACCGCCTGCGCCGCGAAGGGCATGTGTACCCGTGCTTCTGCACCCGCGCGCAGCTGCACGCGACCGTCGCGCCGAATCTGGGCGACACGCAGTTCATCTACCCCGGCACCTGCGCGCATTTGACCCCAGAGGAAGCTGCCGAACGCGCCCAGACCCGTGCGCCCGCGATGCGTCTGCGTGTGCCGGATGAGACAATCACCTTCACCGACCGCGTTTTCGGGGCGCAGGCGGAGAATCTCGCGCGCGACTGCGGGGATTTTCTCTTGCAGCGGTCGGACGGGCTGTTCGGGTATCAGCTGGCGGTGGTGGTGGACGACGCGCTGTCCGGCGTGACGGAGGTCGTGCGCGGGCGAGACATCCTCAGCGCGACGCCGCGGCAGATTTACTTGCAGCATCTCTTGGGCTATCCGCAGCCTGCTTACGCGCATATTCCCCTGCTGATGGACGCGCAGGGACGGCGGCTGGCGAAGCGCGACCGCGATTTGGATTTGTCCGCGCTCTCGAAGCGCTTTTCGCCGGAGGAGATTCTCGGCTTCCTCGCGTGGAGCGCGGGGATTCAGCCGGAAATGCGCCCGACGACGCTGGATGCGCTGATTCCGCTGTTCTCGTGGGACAAAATCCCCCGCACGGATTTGCGCCTGCCCGCCGAAATCTTCCCCGAAGGAGCTTTCGCATGACGTTTGAACGGATTCCATGCCCGAATCACCCGCTGTACGCCGAGGCTATGGCGCTCTACGGGATCAGCTTTCCCGCGCATGAGCAGCGCGAAACGCCCTCGCAGACCGCCATTCTGACCCATCCTGACTATCACTTCACGGCGATTCTGGACGGCAGCCACTTTGTCGGCGACATGCTCTACTGGGAAACGCCGGATTTCCGCTACATCGAGCATTTCTGCATTCTCCCTGCCCTGCGCGGCCAGCGGTACGGTTCGCGCGCGCTGTCGATGCTTCCCAATGACCGCCCGGTAATTCTGGAAATTGACCCGCCTGTGGACGAAATCGCCATCCGCCGCAAGGGCTTCTACGAACGCTGCGGCTTCACGTCGAATCCGTATCCGCATGTGCATCCGGCGTACCACAAGGGCGTTCGCGGGCATGATTTGGTGCTGATGTCGCGCCCCGATGGACTGACGGATAAGCAGTGCCGCGCGTTTCAGGCGTATTTGGCGAATGTCGTGATGCGGAATGCGTATTGACCGCAAGAGTGCAAACCAAATCAAGCGAAGTCCGCCCACGCTGTGCTATCCTATTCACAGCGAAAGGAGCGAAGGACGATGGAAAACTGGTCACAGAGCATTCAGCAGATGATTGACATCATTGACCGCTGCATCCGCCAGCAGGAGGACGAAGCGCTGACCCTGCGGGCGCTGTCCGCCGCATTGGGGTACTCCGAATCGTATGTATCGCGGAAGTTTCGGGCGCTGTCCGGCATGTCCCTGCGCGATTATCTGCGCTTCCGGCATCTGGCGTTTGCCCTGCGGGATGTCCGCGACACATCGGATTCCCTGCTGGAAATTGCCGTGCGCTACGGCTTTTCCTCGCACGAGGCGTTCACCCGCGCATTCCGCGCCGCTTACGGCGTGACCCCCAGCGCGTACCGCCTGCACCCGACTGCCGTCGTCCTCCACACCATTTTGAAGCCTTTCGACTGTTATCTGCTTGGCATAGGAGGAACGGGCATGGCCGCATCGACTGACCGCATCAAGACGTATTTCATCACCATTCCGGCGCACAAGTTCCTGCACATCCGCAACTACGAGAGCATCGGCTACTTCGACTTCTGGCAGAAGCAAAGCCTGATTCCGGGGCAGGACTGGGCGACCATCTGCGGCTTGCTGGAGCGCATCCCCGGCAGCCTCGATGACTTCGGCGGCGACGAGCGCAACGCATCTTCGGGGCAGCTGATGGCGTACATCAACGAACCGACCGGGCGCATTTGCAGCTGGGGGATTCCGCTGGCGGAGGCTTACGGCATTCGTCTGCCCGCCAATTACACCGGCGACGTCCCCGCGCCGCTTCAGCTCATGGACGTGCCCGAAGGGGAATACGTCGTTTTTGAGCACGGCCCGTTCGATTACGAGACGGAGAACACGCAGGTTGAAACCGAAATCGAGCGTGCGATGAAGGACTTCGACTACGCCGCGCACGGGGTTAAGCTGGACACCGCGCAGGGGCGCGTGTTCTACTTCTACCATGACTGTGCAAGGTTTTGGAAGTATGTGAGACCGGTGAAGCGGGTGGAAGATATTTTAGGGCAATAACATTCCCAAAAACGAAGCGGCAGACCGCCATTTTGCATGGTCTGCCGCTTTGCCTTTTTGATGATGAGGATGTCATACTATTTTCCAGATAAGAATGCGCCAAGATGCGCCGCGAATTTTTCATTCTGGCTAACGTGAATGAAACGCAGCGTAGCAGCGCTACGCTAAGTGGAATGAACGGACGCCAGAATGGAAAAGGCGCAAGCAGATGGCGCAGGTGAATCGGGAAATAGTATCAGTCCTCCCCCAAATGCAAGTCCTTGAAGTTCCCCAACTCGCCGCGGCGGAAGTGCTTCCGGCACAGGCTCACATACTGCCCATTGCCGCCGAGGACGACCTGCTCGCCCTCCTGCACCACGCGGCCGTCCACCACGCGGGCATTGCACGTCGCCTTGCGCCCGCACCAGCAGATGGTCTTGATTTCCTCAATCGTGTCCGCCCACGCCATCAGCCACTGACTGCCCTCGAAGAAATTGTTCTGGAAGTCCGCGCGCAGACCGTAGGCAATTACGGGTACGTCGTAGTCATCGACCATCTCCACCAGCATTTCGACCTGCGCCTTGGTCAGGAACTGCGCTTCGTCGATGATGACGCAGCCGTAGCCCTGCGCGTCCGCCGCCGTCACGTCCTCGATGAAACGGCAGGCGGTTTCCAGCCCGCAGCGGGAACGGACAATCACCGCGCCGTCGCGGTTTTCGAGCTTCGGTTTGAGCATCAGCACCTTCTGGCCGCGCTCTTCGTAGTTATACTGCACCATGATGGCGTTGGCGGTCTTGCTGGACCCCATGGCCCCGTAGCGGAAATATAATTTTGCCATGATTATGTAGTCTCTTCTCTTATTGTATTTGTAATTTGGGTATTGCGGCAGGGGATTTCGCCTCTGCGGAGGCGA
>ERZ831634.1576-NODE-1576-length-23102-cov-4.023691_pt1 | contig 23102 bp, 23 predicted proteins | sample MGYA00519953_ERZ831634 | MGnify/ENA primary metagenome ERZ831634 (study PRJEB31850, sample SAMEA3708718) | human gut metagenome | biome: human gut; feature: human-associated habitat; material: faeces | place: China | collected 2014 ... | reverse complement strand
GGCAAGGGTACATGTTTTTAATTATTTCACCTGTCTACTTGACAGGGGCGGTTCATAACTAGAACGTCTCTTCATTGAGACGTTCTTTTTCCATGTGTTATAATGAGGCAGGGTGATCTAAATGGCAATGGTACAATTACTAGTAGACGGTGGAATAGGTTTGATATTAATTATATCTGGAATAATTATGAACATGATTTCTAAAAGAAATAATAAACGATGTACAAAAAGTGTGGAAGGAAAAGTAATTAGTTATGGTTTTTTAGGAGAATCACGCATGTATCCAATAGTAGAATACATAATAGATGATGTAACTTATAAGACAAAGAAGAAATACAAAGGAATTAAGTCTGTCAAAGCATCAGGAATACCACTGCCAATCAAATCTAACGCTTATGAAGATAAAAAAGGATACCTACATATAAAATCAGGGGCTATTGTAAATGTCCGTCAGATGGCAGAAAAACTATGGCCTATCAATAGTAAAATGATTGTTTTCTATAATCCTGATAAACCAAAAATCTGTTATGTAGATAGACCTATTCATAATAGTTTTGCATCTATGATGTTTATTATTATGGGTAGTGTTGTAATAGTTATGAGTATTATTGTATTTTTCTTAATGCAACTATGAACATCTCTAATAAGTGGTGTTTTTTGTATCAAAAAATACCATACCTTACTGCATGGTAACTAGCTTTTGAGTTCCTCAAACAACTCATCTAAATTATCATGACCCTTAATAGAAGAATCATAAGTTATTCTTTTTGCTTCTTCCATTGCTTCTATAGTTTCTTTGTTTGGTGTTAATTCAAAAAGGAATACCACACACTTTATACGACAAAAGTAATGGATGCAGGTCTAGTAAAGGATCAGGATATATAAACTAGCCTATGAAATGGGCAATTCAATCTAAAACTGGAAATTTAAAATAACTAGGTATTTTCTATGCTTTAACTGTTAAAAATCACGGAGTATAATTCTACTTCGTGATTTTTATAATTCAGATATTTATTTTCTATTCATGTGGATCATCCTCACTTGAGTTATCATTCATGAGATTTTCAAACAAATCATAGAAATCAATATCTTTAACAGCACCATATCTTCCTAAGAAATAGTGCTTCAAATAATCATCACTTAATCTAACTCCTGTAGTTCCAGATGTTTTAAAGTCTGATAAAGAATAATGAGTGCTTAGATATGTTTCCTCATCTCTTTCTACAAACTTAATTTCATCTCTTCTTACTATATTTGAATTCAAGAAAATAGGATTATGTGTATTAAAAATTAATTGTGCATTCTTCTTGTTGATATCATCATTATGGAAAATATTAATAATATTCATGACAGCCATTGGATGTATATTGGCATCAAATTCATCTAAAACTAATACTGCACCTTCTGTCAAAGCTTTTAAAATCAATGGGAACATCTTAATAAATCTAATTGTTCCATAGGATTCAAAGATTTCTGCTGGAATTGCGATATTTTTATCTTTAAAGATTGAGCATAGTTGAGATTCTGCGCCATCTTCAGGGATAACGTAACCTAATGCATTTGAATTAATGCCAAATAATTTAGCGGCTTCATTTGTAGTTTCACTGATATAAATTTTACCACTTTCAGTGCTATCTAATTTTCTTCTTAGTTCTGTAATATCTGCTCTATATATGACAATGAACTTTTCTATTAACCATTTTGAAATGAAAGATACTAATTTAGAACTGAACATTAACTTGAATCCATTTGTTAGAAATAGTTCAGTTTCATTTAAATTGTTTCTTGCTATTGTTTTTGCACTATCCTCATTTTCACTGAAATTATTAATTAAATATTGTTCGATACTATTTAGATTAAAGAATTCAAGTTTATCACTTCTTTCAAATATAGTTTTATCATTAATTCGCAGACATTCAAAAACTATTTTTCTTGAATAGTCTTTATCTAAAAATAACCCTAAATCAATTTCTAATTCGTATTCAACTAATAAATCATCCTCAACAAAACGAATATAGAAACTAGTTGGTAGAGGATATTTGTTTAAGTTATTTGGAATCAGTTCTAATTTTCCTTCAGAAACATCTGGCAATCTTAACTCATCGGTATTATTGATATGTCCCTTTAAAATGATTTCTTTGAAGACATCCATAGCAGAGATTATGTTTGTTTTTCCAGAAGCATTAGGGCCATATATAATAGCTGAACATAATCCTTTATATGTTTTTTTACCAATCTTGTGTTTTAGGATGCTATACTCCAAACCTTTTTGTTTTGGAGCAGGAGTCATCACAAAATCCATTTCTTCCAAAAATGATTTAAAATTCTTTGTCTTAAATTCTAATAACATATTCACTCACCTCTATTTTGCAATATTTATGCAAAATAAGCAAAAATATATGTGTAAATGTATATGCAGTTGTTTTAATTGTGTAATGATATGGGGACTATTCTGTATTTTAATGGCCAAAAAATGCCAGGAATTCATTAAAACCCCTGACATTATTACAAACCTATTATAGTCTTAATCCTTTTATATCTTTTACACGTGATAATATCGTATTACAGCTGCAGCTTAACACACCAGGAAGTGTATCTATCACATCTTGAAGAAAATGTTCCATCTCTTCATTAGAAGATGCCACTGCATGTACATGTAGTTTATTTCTGCCAGTCACTCTATAAATCTGAGTCACTATATCATTCTTATTTAATATATCTATTACTTCTTTAAAAGAATCCGGTTTCGTTTCTATCTCAAAATAACAGGATACAGCACCACTGATCTTCTGAGGATTAATAATCGTAGTATACTCTTCAATAATCCCTTTATTCTCTAAAGCCTGAATACGTGCTTTAACAGCTACTCTAGAAATTCCAATCTTTTCTCCTATATCAGAATAAGACATACGGGCATTCTTTACTAATAACTGTATAATCTTCTGATCTAACTCATCTAAACCATTTAAGTACATACATATCACTCCTATCTATTTCATCTTATCATTACAATAAGCAAATCACAAGTTGATATAAGCAAACCATTATACTATAATTGTTACGTAACGTAAGTGATAAGTTACGAAAAGGAGGTATATAATGAATAAAGATCTTACAAAAGGACCTGTTGTAAAATCAATGCTGTTGTTTGCGATACCTATGATACTAGGAGACCTTTTACAACAATGTTACAACATTGCGGATACTTTAATAGTAGGGCAGTTCTTAGGAAAAACAGCTTTAGCTGCAGTCGGTTCTTCTTTTACTCTAATGACCTTTATTACATCTATTATATTAGGCTTATGTATGGGTAGTGGTGCACTCTTTTCTATTAGATTTGGACAAAGAGATAAAAAAGGATTAAAACAGGATCTATGTGCTTCCTTCTTCTTTATCGCCTTCATATCCATATTACTTAATATCATTGCTTATATATGTCTAGATGCACTTAAACTCTTCTTAAGAGTGCCTCATGAGGTATGGGGTGATATGAGATGTTATCTCCTATATATTTTTATGGGAATCATTGCGATATTTTTATATAATTTCTTTTCGGCTTATTTAAGATCTATAGGTAATTCAGTCATTCCACTCATCTTTCTTACCATCTCGTCTATCTTGAATATTATGCTAGATCTTTATTTTGTCCTTGTATTAAAGATGGGAGTAGGGGGTGCAGCACTTGCCACAGTACTTTCTCAATATGTATCAGGTATAGGCATCATGCTTTATACACTACTTAAATATAAAGAAGTACGTGTAATATTTAAAATCAGTTACTTAAAAAGAGAAAGAATCAAACAGATCATCTCTTTTTCACTTCTTACTTGTATCCAGCAATCAGTCATGAATCTAGGAATACTGATGGTACAAGGGTTAGTTAATAGCTTTGGTACAGTTGTTATGGCTGCATTTGCAGCTGCAGTAAAAATAGATGCTTTTGCCTATATGCCCGTACAGGACTTTGGAAATGCTTTTTCTACATTCATTGCTCAAAACTATGGAGCCAAAGAAAAAGAAAGAATACAAAAAGGACTCAAAGAATCTGTTCGTATCTCTTCAATATTCTGTATAATCATTTCTATACTAGTTTATATATTTGCGAAACCTTTAATGATGATCTTTGTAGATGCAAATGAAACAAGTATCATCCAAGAAGGTGTACGCTACTTAAGAATAGAAGGTGCATTCTATATAGGTATAGGCTGTTTATTCTTGTTATATGGTTTATATCGTGCTTTAGGAAGACCAGGTATGAGTGTTGTTCTTACAGTATTCTCACTTGGTACTAGAGTCGCTTTAGCTTATATTTTATCTTCTATACCAGCACTTGGAGTAACAGGTATATGGTGGTCTGTTCCAATAGGCTGGGCACTTGCGGATATAGTGGGATTAGTATATTACAAAAAGAATAAACACAATCTATTAAGTTTTGGGGGAGTATTATAATGAAATAGGTTGGTATTAAGTGATACATCTAAAGGTTAACAGGAGCTTCTCCTGTTTTACATATTGACAGAGATTAACTCTGTTTGATTAAATTGTGGTAGGGAGGATGAACCATGATTATTAGAGAAGCAAGAATAGAAGATATAGAAAGAATATTAGAAATATATGATATTGCGAAAGCATTTATGAGACAAACAGGCAACCCACATCAGTGGAACAGCCGTTATCCTGATTCAAAAACATTAGAAGAAGACATTCATAAACATCAACTCTTTGTAATGGAAGAAGACTCTATTATACATAGTGTATTTGCGTTTATTATAGCAGAAGATCCTACATATAAGGAAATAGAAGGTGCATGGCTTGATTACAGTACTTATGGTACGATTCATCGTATTGCAAGTGATGGCATTATGCATCAAGTATTTAATAAAGCAGTTAACTTCTGCAGTAAAAGATGTGCACATCTAAGAGCTGATACACATGAAGATAATAAGATTATGCAGAAGGTTTTGTTAAAAAATGGTTTTCAAGAAACAGGAATTATCTATGTAGAAGATGGCACACCTAGAATAGCTTATGAGAAGGTGAAATAATGATCTGTCCTAAATGTGGATGTAGAGTAGAACTGGGAATGAAGAAATGTCCTGTATGTGATAGTACTCTAGATAATGAATATACAAGATACGAAAAGAAGATGAAAAGAAAAAGAATACAGAAGAAAGCAATAGGTTCTGTATTTCTTATATCTGATATTATTCGTACTCTTATTGGTGTAGGTATAGCTCTATTTGGCTGTGTAGGTATCATGGAAGGTGATTATCTATTTGCAACTAGTATAATTCTATTTGGATTATCGTTAATCCCTTATTGGTATAAGAAAGCATCTAACAAATTTATTGCGATTATTCTACCTGTATTGTTTGTACTTATGGGTTTTGTAGTATTATTGTTTACAGTAGATTAACAGGAGAAATTCTCCTGTTTTTTATTGCTGAAAATAATGTTAATTTGTGTTTATGTTAAGTAAATATGTTTTTATATATTTCAAATTATGAAATAAGAAAGCGAATGCTTGCAATTAATTGCAAAATGTATATCGTAGTGGTAATATACATATGAAGGAGAGTGATGTATGTGGCAAATACAACAGCTGTTTATGCCCGCATTGATACTAAGCTAAAAGAAAATGCAGAAGAGATTCTTTCTCAATTAGGCATTACGCCATCTTGTGCAATTCAAATGCTGTATAGTCAGATTGTATTAACCAGAGGTTTACCGCTTGACCTGCATTTGCCGCCTGCTAATCCAACTGCTGTTGGTAGCATGAGTAGAGCAGAACTTGATGCAGAGTTAAGAAAAGGTGTTGAATCTATCAAAGAAGGCAAAACATTTACTGCAGATGAAGTAGATGAAGAACTTTCGAGAGAGTTTGGAATCTAATGAAAAGGAAACAGCAAATTGCTGTTTTCTTTTTTAACATTTTTCAAAAAACATAAAAGTGTAAATATATGCATAAATCTATTCTAAAATATGATAAAATATTGAATTTTTTGAATTGTATGGGTAAAATAGAAGTGAAAAGTGTTAATATATGCATAAATCTATTGTAAAGGAGGCAGAATGATGGAAATTCGTAGAGATTTATATTTAAATAAGTTGATTAAAAGAAAGAATAATGGTTTGATTAAGGTAGTTACTGGTATTCGAAGATGTGGTAAATCTTATTTGCTCAATAATTTATTTTATAACCACTTAATAGAAAGTGGAGTAGCTGCTGATCATATTATACGTTTTGCTTTTGACTCGGCGGATGATCTTTATTTGATTGGAGAGAGTCTGATTAAAATTGAAAAAGAAAAAAGGGGAGTAGATCCAGAAAAGTTCATGGCCTATATTCGTTCTCAAATTGTTGATAATAGAATGTACTACTTGCTACTTGATGAAATTCAACTGTTAGATTGCTTTGAAACTGTTTTGAATGGTTATCTGCGTAAAGATAATATGGATGTATTTGTGACAGGTAGTAATGCCAAATTATTGTCAAAAGATATAATAACTCAGTTTGCAGGTAGAGGTGATGAAGTTCATATGTATCCTCTTAGCTTTGCAGAATTCATGACTATATATAAAGGTGATAAATATGCAGGATTAGAGGAATATATGTTGTATGGTGGTATTCCAATAGTTGTTCTTCGCGAAGATGCAAATGAGAAAGCATCTACACTAGAAAACCTATTTACTGAAATCTATCTTCGTGATATTACTCAACGTAATCGAGTGAAAAATATAGGAGAATTAGAAGATCTACTAAACATTCTTTCCTCTTCTATAGGTTCATTAACTAATCCGGAAAAGTTAAAGAATACCTTTAAGTCAGTTAAAAAGTCTAAGATAACATCCCAGACTATAAAAAAATATATAGATTATTTTGAAGATTCCTTTCTCATCGAATCAGCCTTAAGATATGATATAAAAGGCAAGTCTTATATAGAAACACCAAAGAAATATTATTTTTCTGATTTAGGATTACGTAACGCGAGAATTAATTTCCGTCAATTTGAACCAACTCATTCTATGGAAAATGTAATCTATAATGAATTAAAAATGCGTGGCTATAATGTAGATGTTGGTGTTATCGCGACAACAGAGAAAAATCATGAAGGGAAGGTTGTTCGTAAACAGCTAGAAGTTGATTTTGTGTGTAATCTAGGCTCTTCTAGATATTATATTCAGTCAGCCTATTCGCTTCCTGATGAAACAAAACGTACACAGGAAATTAGACCATTTAGAAAGATTGATGATTCTTTCAAAAAGATTGTTATTACAAAAGATTTTGTACATCCTTATTATGATGATTATGGTATCTTGACTGTAAATATCTATGATTTTCTACTTGATCCAGAAATCATTCATAGATAATAGGAGAAACAGCCAGTTGCTGTTTCTTTTTTTACTAGAAAACTGTAAATATATGCAAAAATCTATTCTATAGCTAACAAAAGAGGATACTCACCGCAGTGAATATCCTCTTATTTATGCTATAACTTCTTTTTTATCGTTTCAGCTGCTACATTCACAGCCTTCTGTGCCACTTGTTCAGCTATTTTTGGTGCCTCTTTTTTTAATACTGTTATTGCTGGTACTGCTACAACACCTACAACCTGAGCTCCTTTTTTCGCCACATAAATTACTTTTTCTTTTCTATCATCTCGATCTGTCTGACATCCATGACAATAACTATGTTCTGGTTCTGCTTCATCTAATGGTTTAAAACAGCCATGTGCTTTACAAACATAGATTAATTTCTCACCACACTCAGGACAATAGTTAACCTTTGAATTAAATTTCTTTTTTCTGTGTGTCTTACAACATTCATTAGGACAAGCCTTTTTTCTCAAATCCATACTAATTACCCTCCGTTTTGTATTGTATAGCTCTTAATCTGTTTTGAATTTCTTTGTAGTCAAGTAATGCATTCGCTCTTTTACTCCAAGTACCATTTATGAGTTTGTCATCTCTTGGATCACATTCAATCAAAAATCCCACGTTTGGTTTTATGATAGCTTTTATGAACCTCTGGTATTCATTACACACCATCAGCATAGAATTGAATTGATTATTATCAAAATAAATCATTGCTTTTAAGGTGATGATTCTATTAATTGTCTGAAAACAAACATGAATGTTCTGCATTTTCTCTACAAGACAATCGTGTTTCTTTCTTTTTATCTTATTGAATTGAGGTGATCTTAAGAATGCTATATCAGATTTAAATTCCTGAATAATCTGAGCTTGTGAATCATTGAGAGATTTCAATGATTGAGCTATTAGTTCTTTTCTCAAAGATGCATCATTGACTTGCAATGCTTCTAGATAGAGAGATAAACCACTATAATATAATCCTACTCTATCATTATGAAACTCCATCAATATATGACTGATGTTCTCTTCAATATTTTCTAATGTATCTACAATATCATCTAATACATCTTTGATGACATTTAACTGTGATGCAATAATCAAATCCTTTTCGTTCACTTGTTCTTTGATGTTTAATTTCTTACCGTAATGATTCTTTTCATCTCGTAACTGCGCATACATGTTGCCATTCTTATCTTTATCGAATCTAAGTAATCCCTTTTTGTATTTTTCTTTCAATTCATCTGACAGATCAACGACTAAATTCACATCATCATCATCCTGTTCAATGGAATCAAAAAGATGATTCATAAACACATTAGATTGATCATATTTTTTAGAAATTAAAGATTTGAATGAACTGTATTCAAACTGTTCATCGTATAAATTAAGAAGAGATTCATCCATCAACAACATAGAATCTTCTCTTTGATCAAAATAAGACATACTATACAACTCCAATCAATTTGTTTTCTAGTACTATTATAATACTGATTGTTGTATATTGTCTTATTTTTTGTATAACTCAACTATTTTATATTTATTTTTCTATGACACCTATTTCAAGGTATTATCAAGCATGAATTTAAGACATAGAATATAGAGATGGTGTATAATAAACTTATCTTGACACAGAAAGGACAAATAATAATGAAACTATTTCATTTATCTGATCTCCATATTGGCTTAAAGCTAATGAATAGAGACTTAACAGAAGACCAACAATATATACTTAAAAGAATTGTGCAATACGCAAAAGAAAGACAACCTGACGCTATTATGATTGCAGGTGATATATATGATAAAGCAGTTCCTAGTGCTGAAGCAGTGAGTCTATTTGACTCTTTTGTGACATCTTTAAAGGAAGCAGTACCCCAATCTACTATTATGATGATTTCTGGTAATCATGATAGTGCTCCTAGAATAGATTGTTTTAGACAGGTACTACTTAAACAGAACCTCTATATGGTAGGTAACCCTCCTGAAAAAGAAGAAGATCATATTGAAAGAATTACTTTAAATGATAATTATGGACCTGTTCATTTTTACCTTCTTCCTTTTGTGAAACCTTCCATGGTTAAAAACATTATTGGTACTAACGATGGAAGAAACTACTCTTATAGTGAAACAATTAAGAAACTGATAGAAAGAGAAGAAATGAATACAAAGGATAGAAACGTATTAATTTCTCACCAGTTCTATCTACCAGTTAATAAGAAAGCAGAAGATATAGAACGAACTGACTCTGAAATACGTACTGCTGGCAACATCGATGAAGTCAGTGGAGAAGTATTACTCCCATTTGATTATGCTGCTCTAGGACATATCCATAAGCCTATGAAAGTAGGAAGTGATGTCTATCGCTATTGTGGTACACCTTTACCTTATTCTATGAGTGAAGCAGGTCAGGACAAAGGAATTATAGAAATAGAAATGAAAGAAAAGGGTGTTGTAGAAACACAGGTACTTCCTTTAAAACCACTTCATGATCTAAGAATCATAGAAGGAGAACTTAAAGATGTATTAAATCAATCCTGTGATGATTTTGTGAGAGTTGTACTTACTGATAAACAGGATCTCAATATCTTTGAAATGCAGGAAAAACTAAAAAATGCATTCCCTAGATTACTTGAAATAAGAAGAGAAAACATAAGAAAGAATAACTATCAGGCAGTTGTAAAGAAGGATGTTAAAATGGATCCATTCTCTTTATGTACTGATTTCTTAAATGGTGTTGATGAAGAAGAAAAAGATTTATTACAAGATATCATCAACCATGTGAAAGGGGTATAGTATGAAACCTATTAAACTCGTAATGGAAGCCTTTGGTTCTTATGCATCTAAAACAGTCATTGACTTTAGAGAACCAAATCAGAATCTATTCTTAATTACTGGAGATACAGGAGCAGGTAAAACTACTATCTTTGATGCGATTGTATTCGCATTATATGGAGAAAGCAGTTCTACTCTAAATAAGAAAACAGGCACACTCTTACAAAGCCAATTTGCCTCATTAGACGTTAAACCTTACGTAGAATTGACCTTCTCACAAGGCTATGGTGATGATGAAAAAATCTATACCATTCATCGTATTCCCCAGCATTATACATACTATAAAGCAGGCGCTAAAAAAGGTTTAAGAAAAGAAAAAGCGGAATCAGGTAGTATCGCATTAATGATGCCAGATGGGTCTGAGTATCCTCAAAAAGAAGCCAATAAGAAGATCGTAGATATCGTTCATCTCACTAAAGAACAGTTCATGCAGGTCGCAATGATTGCACAAGGTGAATTCATGGATGTATTGCGTAAATCATCTAATGAGAAGAAAGAAATCTTTAGAAAGCTTTTCCATACAGAAATCTATAATGATATTGTAGAAGAACTCAACAATAGAAGAAAAGAAACAGAAAAGAGTATTAGTGATATCAAAACAAGATGTATGAGTGAAGTAGGGCATATTCATGTAAGTGAAGAACATGAAAACCTTGTCTTCCTTATTGAAGCGATTAAAAGAGGGGAAATCTCTTATCTCAATGAATTAGTAGATGAGTTAGAATCTTATTGTCAGGTATTAGAAGAGACTCTTAATAAGGATAAAGATGCCTTAAGTAAGACTAATGCATTAAAAGAGGAAAAGAAAACAAATCTAGATCAAGCAAAACAACTTCTTAATGATTATCAAGTTCTAAAAGAGGCAAAGCAGCAGCTCGTTAACTTAAATAATCAAAAAGAAGAGATAGAAAATAACTATAAGCTCTCTAGTAAGATTGAATATGCTTATAATATCTTGCAGGCATATAACTCTTATACAAAAGATCAAAAACAATATACAGACACGCAAAACAAGCTAGAAAATGAACGCAAAAGAGAGCCAGAACTACGTATTCAGTATGAAAATCTAAAAGAAGAAGAGAAAGCTGTAGATACAAAATACGAACAATCAGTTCGTTTATATACACAAGAATATGATAAAGCGACAAAAGATTTAGAAAATAGAAAACAATTAAGCAAAATAGAAAATAGTATATCTAATATTAATAAATTTATTGATAATTCTACTAAACAGCTTACTTTACTCAATAAAAACAAAGAATCTTTATTATTAAAACAGGAAAAAGGTGAAGAAGAACTAGAAACACTCAAGGATGTAGAAAAAGAACAGGTTATTCTAGAATCAAAACATAAGGAATTCAAGACTAAGCTTGATTCTTACAACAACCTCGTTAAAGACTTTCAATCTATTTCTAAAAAAGAAAAAGATCTCGTATCAACACAAAACGAATATACAAGATTAAGTACTTTTTATAATCAGAAGAATAGACTCTATGAAGAAGCTAATAAGTTCTTCCTAGATGCACAGGCGGGTTTACTTGCAAGAACACTTGAAGTTGGTACTCCATGTCCTGTATGTGGTTCTATCCACCATCCACTTCCTGCATCTTTAAAAGATGGAGAAGTAGCCACTAAAGAAGAACTAGAAAAAATGAGAAAAGAAAAAGATAAGGCATTTGTTTTACTGGAAACAGAAAGCGCAAAAGCCTCATCTTTAAATGATTCTTTAAACGAATTAAAAGAGAAACACAAGAATGATTTAAAGATTCTAAGTGAAACACTCTCTAGTGAATCTACTCTTAATTCTATTAAAGAAACACTTCTTAATGAGAAACAAACTTTGAGTCGTCTTGTAGAAGAACTCAATGTGAGAAAGAGTCGTTATCAGATACTCACAAAAGAACTAGAAACAATTGAAACACAGTTAAACCATTATGAAGAGAATGTAAAATCACTGACTGATGCTATTCATCAATATGAAGTTAAGCTTGCTTCTCTTGATTCTACATTGACACAATTAAAAAGTCAGTTAAGCTATGCTTCATTAGAAGAAGCACAAAATGCAATGAGTTTACTTGATCAAAAGAAACAACAAGAAGAACTAACTTATAAGAATTTCAAAGGGAAATTAAAAGTATCTACAGATATTTATAATAAGTGTCAAACACTTATTACATCCTATAAAGAATCTCTTCCTCAATTAGAAAGAAGCAGGGATGAGTCTAATAAGGCTTATACAAGCTTAGTAGAAGAATGCAAATGTGATTCATGGCAGGAGCTTACTTCTAAGTATCAAAAAGAAGATGTAAAGCGTTTCAATCAAGCTTATATGGATTATTCTAAGAATCATGCAGGTGTCTCTTCTAAAATTGAAACAATAGAGAAACGTATCAATGGACAATCTCTTCCTGAACTAGATGTACTAGACAATGAGTATCAAGATATAGTAAAGACATATCAAAATCAATTAGAAGCTGTAAAAGAAGAAGAACATACTTATTTAAACAACAATGAATCATTAAAGAGCCTAGATAAGATTGTTTCTCACGCAAAAGAAATGATTCATAAGAATCACCAATTAACTACTTTATATAATCAGCTTTCAGGCAATGTATCTGGTTCTAGAATGGATTTAGAAACATATGTTCAAAGAACATACCTAGAACGTATCTTAATAGAAGCCAACAACCGTTTCTATGATATGTCTGCAGGTCAATATGAACTTCATCTTAAGAATATTGAACAAGCAGGAGAAGGTAAGAATAAAGGTTTAGACTTAATGGTTTATTCTTTTGTGACTGACTCTGAAAGAGAAATCAATACATTGTCTGGTGGAGAATCATTTATGGCTGCACTCTCTTTAGCTTTAGGTATGGCAGATGAAATTAAGGAAAGTGCTGCAGGTATTGATTTAGATATCATGTTTATTGATGAAGGTTTTGGTTCTCTTGACGATCATTCAAGAGACGAAGCTGTCAAAGTACTCATGGAAATGTCAGAAGGCACTAAACTCATTGGTATTATCTCCCATGTATCAGAATTAAAACAGGAAATAGAAGACCAATTAGTTGTTTCAAAAGATGACAATGGTTCTCATGTGAAGTGGCAGATCAGTTAAAAAAGATTGTCGTATGATATACACTTATGGCATAATGAGTGCGCGAGGTAAATACAATGAAAAATATTATTACACTAAAAGATGCATCAGGTACTGATGTTGAATTCAAGATGCTTGATCAATTCACTCATGAAGAGCGTTCCTATGTCGTTCTCATACCACATAGTGAATCTACAACACAGGTCTCTATCTTTGAAGTCGTACCTACTAAAGAAGAAGGTGTAGACGGATTGCTCGGTATCACACCTGATCAAACAAACATTCTCTTTGAAGTATTCAAAGAAAGAAACAAAGACAAGTTTAACTTTGTAGAAGAATAGGTAAATAGCCTATTCTTTTTCATATTATGTTATTATTATGTGAATATGTTAAGAAAATGTATTGTAATATATAATCATCACTGTATAATAATATATGGCATTGAAAGAGGGGAAGCATATTATATGACTCAAGAGAAAAAGAATGCTGGTTATAAAGGGGAAGCTTACCAGCATAAAAATTGCCAAAAGAATTTCTCCAATGCTCATATGATGAGAAATGGTTATATCTATACTGATCGTGTTCTTATAATCAAAGCATCTTATTATATGAAAAAAGGGAAGCTGTAAGGTCCTAGGCGGGCTTTACAGCTTCCTTTGATTTTTATTGTAATGTGTATAAAATATGTTAGAATAGTGAAGGCTAAATTATTTGTGGTAAGAAATGGAGGGTAACTTTATGGGGCTACAATCTAGTAGAAACATGAATCTCGCAGATCCTATTATTATTGCAGGATTAGGAGGACTTGGTGGCGGTGTCATTGATTCCTTAAAAGGTAAAATAAAACATGATTATGATGATATAGATAGAGTAGAAATGAGAATCGTAGATATGACATCTCATATCAAGAATACATATATGACAGATGATGAAATCATTATCCTAGATCCTCGTGGAACAGATTGTGATCGAACACTCGGACAGCAGATCTTTAGAAATGAGTTGGTCTATGAAGGTATTAGAAGTGAATTTAAGACACTTATTGAGAAGATGATCTCTATTGCTGGAGAAGATCATATTAATATATTAATTGCATCTGGTATTGTTGGTGGTACTGGTGGAGGAATCTTCGTTGATTTCACTTATATGATTCATGATCTGTTTAAGGAATGTCATCATAAGAACTATAGTATTTGTGCTTATATGTTTGATGCCCAAAGCAATGATGATCAAAATGAAAAGAATAAACAGATGAAGCGCAATGGTCAGGCAGCTTTAAAAGAATTACAACATAATATGAACATTACAACACATGAACATCTTTATCATACAACAATCGGACAAAGAGAAATCACTTGCAGAAAGACATTATTTGAAGAATATAAACACATTTCTTTTTGTCTAGGTGATGATGATAAACTCGATGACTTAAAAAAGCGTATGAGTACATTAATGATTGAAGAATTCTTATATTAAATCAGAACGACTATATAATGCTTTTCCAATAATTTCTACAGGAAGACTTTCTACCTCTTCCTGAGAATAATAACGTGCATCTACAGAAGGGTTGGCTGGCTGTAAAATCAGTAACCCTTCTTTTTTTATAACCTTTTTTACAGTCACTTCACTATGTCCTATTAAGACAACCGCAATCGTTCCACTTGGTACATCTTGACATTTTTTTACATATAATAAATCTCCATTATGAATATGTGCCCCTGACATAGAATCTCCCACAACACGTAAAAAGAAATCACCACGATAATAATCATCCTGTGTGACCTGTTCATAGCCTTCAAAATTCTCATCAATAAGTAGATCATAACCTGCTTTTACTTCTCCTAGTACAGGTTTTTCAAAACGTTCCTCACTATTAATAAGTGATTCTACATCCACACCTAATATAAATGAGAGTTTCTCTATCACTTCAGGATTAGTAACCTTTGTATCTCCTTTTAACCATCTAGTCACAGTAGAACGATTCACACCTAGCTGACTTGCAATATACTCATTCGACACACCCATCTTTTCTTTATACTTTTTTAGATATTCTTTAAAATTCATCTTTTCCACCTCTTTTTAGGCATTATACAATGAATTACATTTTGGTGCAATAAAATGCGTCACTCAATGTATGTACAGAATCATTTTGGTGCAAAACCATTTGATATATGCACCACAGATAACTATAATAAGACTAACAGGAAGGAGAAAGTGATGATGAAAAAAGTATATTTATGTATAGATTTAAAAACCTTCTTTGCGTCAGTCGAATGCAGTGAAAGACATCTTGATCCCTTTAAAACCAATCTTGTAGTGGCAGATCCTACAAGAGGTAATGGTGCTCTGTGTCTCGCAATTACACCAAAGATGAAAAGCATGGGAATTCATAATCGCTGTCGTATATTTGAGATACCTAAGGGTGTTGAATATATAACTGCCATGCCTCGTATGCATCTCTATATGGAATATTCAGCACGTATTTATCGTATCTATTGTCGTTATGTCTCACCTGATGATATTCATGTTTATTCTATTGATGAATGTTTTATTGATATCACGTCTTATATGCATCTTTATCATAAGAGTGCAAAAGAGTTTGCGAAGATGTTGATGCAGGCTGTATTTGAAGATACACATATTACTGCTACATGTGGCATAGGGACCAATCTCTATCTTGCGAAAGTCGCTCTTGATATTATTTCTAAGCATACGAAAGAGAATATTGGCATACTTGATGAAGAACGTTATCAGAAATACTTATGGCATCATCTGCCAATCACTGATTTCTGGCATATGGGAAGTGGAACAGCCAATCATCTATTAAGACTCGGCGTGGTGGATATGCATGGTATTACCCAGATTCCTGAAGAGGTGCTTTATAAGGAATTTGGGATTAATGCGGAATATATCATTGATCATGCCTGGGGGAGAGAACCTGCCACGATTGCTTCTATTAAGAAGTATCATCCTAAGAATGAATCTATTAATAACTCCCAGGTTCTCTTTTCTGATTATAAATATGAGGATGCTCTGTTAGTTGTAAAGGAAATGGTTGAACTGAATGTTTTAAGGCTTATAGAATCACGTCTTGTCACAAATCATATTAGTCTTTATATCGGTTATTCACGTACAGATGGCGGAGGATGGGCAGGAGGCTCTAGAAAACTGACAGTCAGAACCAATTCACTGAGTATTCTTATGGATGAATTCATTTCTCTTTATCATTTAAAAGTCAAGAAGGGGAGAATGATCAGACAGATCTCTATATCATTTGGTGATGTCTTAGATGAATCCTATGAATCCTATGACTTGTTTAGTGATAGAGAGGCATTAGAAGAAGAAAAGAAGCTCCAGAGAACTCTTGTTTCTATACGCCATAAGTATGGGAAGAATGCGATATTAAAGCTTATGAATAAACAGGAAAAAGCCACAACAGAAAAGAGAAATACTTTAATAGGAGGTCATAATGCCTAAGAAGGTGGATCGTGCACGCTTGTTTTTAAGTTTTGATGCACTTAAAGGATTTAAAGAACTGCTTGTAGAAGATACATCTGTTCCAAGAAAAGAACTATGTGAAGATCAATGTTATGAACTAGATTGGAAGATTCATCAAGTTCAGGAAGGAGATACTATAGAGATAGTCTATTATACAGGGTCTTCTTATTCTCAAATAAGAGGAACAGTACAAACAGTAAACCTCAATGATCACTATATCTATATCAACAACTATAAAATACAGCTCAAGAATATCTGTTCACTCGAACTATAATATATGATTTTCCTTCGTCCAATCTCTTACCACACTCTATCTATAAAAAGTAACTAAGATATAATAAAGAATAAGAGGGGAAGTGAAGCGTATGCTGAATTATCAAAAGCTGTTGATGCCCTATAAGAATTTAAAGGGTGAACATATGATTGTCTATGCCTTTGTGCATAACAGGTCTTTTAAGCTCTCAGACCAGGCATCGACAATCACAAACCTTATTGATACATATCAGCTAGACGCTGATAAGAAGGCAAAGATCTCTGCAATATGTTATATGCATGATGCAATGATCAGACAAAACGAAATCGTCATGAATATTGACGATGATGAGCTCTATATAAAGCTCAATGAATTTGGGAAAATGTTGGTGGAGATAGAAAACATCTTCACACAGGAAAGTGCATATTCACAATGATATGCACTTTTTTCTTTTCTTTTAATGCACATGATGGATATTTCGAAAAAGTCTATCATATGGTATAATAAGTGTGAAGAAGGTGAATAAGATGTGTAAAACAAGAATACAAGAAGAAATAGAAGCCCTTATGTCTCTCTATCATCTAGGAAAAGCACCATTATCCTATGCCTTAGGCTTTGGAGAAATCACAATTACCAGGTATTTACAGGGAAGTACGCCTCATCCTGATTATGCACAGGTTATCCACAATGCACTGTGTGATATAGACTATATGATGGAGTTAGTGAATAAGAACCATGAAAAGATGGGACCGGCCTTTAAAAAGGCCATCAATCAATATCTCACCCTTAAATCACAATTTTCCTGTTCAAAAGAGATTCTGCAGGTTATTTCCTATCTCTTTTATACACTTGAAGAACTCACACCTATGCAGCTAGAATCCTATCTGTATTTTATTCAGGCTTATTCTTACCCTGAACCACTCTTTTATGAACATTGTGAAGCATGGAAGCAGGGAGTGATTTATCCTGATGTCTATCATCTATTCTCTACATTCCCATTTAAGGTTCAGGATGATGTAAGATATAAAATTATTGAAGATGCTTATCTTGATCTAGACGAAGATAAGAAGGAATATATAGATGAAATTCTTAATACTTTCTCACGTTACCCTTTAAAGACACTTGTCACACTCGCAAAAACAGGTCCATGGAAGAATAACTATCAGGAAGATCAAGTAACTATCATTCCTGCACAGGATATACAGAACTATTTCAAGAGGAACTAATATGGAACAATTATATACAATACTCAAGAAATCCATCAATGAAGAAATGGGGTGGATGATTGACCATATATATGAGGACTATAAGAATACAGAAGATATTCTTGGTTTTGCATTAAGCTGCGAAAAGCTCTTACGTCTTTATTATGGGGCAGACATTCATGAACGGCTTAAAGAGTTACTCATTTATGTTCTCTATGTCTATCTAGATTATGATGAAGACAAGATAGAATTACTCTTAGGCGAATATGACCCTGAGCATAATCGATATATACAATAGTATGTTTAGTTATAATACAAATATTATGGATATGTAGAAATATGTATTACCAATAATATAAATGAATTGGATAACACATAAAATTGAAGTATAATAGACAAGAAAGGAAGTGTTAATTGTGTGGTACCAAGAAACAGTATTTTATCAAATCTGCCCACTAGGACTTTGTGGTGCGCCTGAAAAAAATGATGATATCCAGGCACATCGTATTTTAAAAATCAAGGAGTTTGTACCTTATCTTGAAGAATTAGGAATAGGTGCTGTGTATTTCAATCCTGTATTCAACAGTGATTCACATGGCTATGATACGCGTGACTATAATCTCATCGATACGCGTCTAGGTACAAATGAAGACTTTGAAGATGTATGTAAAACACTCCATGAACATGGTATTAAGGTTGTTCTGGATGGTGTATTCAACCATGTTGGAAGAGGCTTCTTTGCGTTTAGGGATGTCCAGGAAAAAGGACCTTCAAGCCAATACGCTAACTGGTTCCATATCAACTTTGATGGAGATTCAAGCTATGGTGATGGCTTCTGGTATGAAGGATGGGAAGGTCATTATGAGCTTGTAAAGTTAAATCTAGATAATCCAGATGTTCAACATTATCTACTTGACGCAGTAGATTACTGGATCAGATGCTTTGATATTGATGGTTTAAGACTAGATGTAGCTTATTCATTGCCTAGATGGTTTATGGCAATGTTATCAGATCATTGTAAGAGTTTAAAACAGGATTTCTTTATGTTAGGAGAAGTCTTAGGTGATAATGCAGGTTATATGTATACAGAAGCTAAATTAGATGCGATTACAGATTATCCATCATATAAAGCTTTCTGGTCTTCATTCAATTCTTTGAATATGTTTGAATATGCGCATACATTAAAAAGAAATGCGATGGATATGTATAGAGGAAGAGACTTGCTTACATTTGTAGATAACCATGATGTAAATAGAATATCTAGCACTTTGACTGATGAAAGAAAACTTCCATTAGTATTTGGCTTACTCATGGCAGTTCCTGGTATTCCATGTATTTATTATGGTTCTGAATGGGGCATTAAGGGTGAAAAGATTCAAGGTGTGACTGATGCACCACTTCGTCCAGAACTTGATGCACCTGCACCAAATGATCTATCAGATTTAGTTTCTAAATATATTCATATTCGTAGAGGACATAAAGCACTCACATTAGGAGATTATAAAGATCTTGTATTGACTAATAAACAATATGTATTAGAAAGAAACTATGAAGGAGAAAAGATTGTTGTCACATTAAATATTGATGATGCACCTTATACAATCTATCCACCTATTGAACATGGTTCTTATCAGGATCTTATGAGTGGAGAAATGGTAGAATATAATGGAGAATTAGAATTACCACCACTCTCAATCACATACTTATATAAACATGCATAAGGCTGAGTAATCAGCCTTTTATAAAGGAGATAGAAATGCAGGAAGATATTATACTTAAAATTTCAGAACAATTAAATATTAAGACAGAGCAGATACAAAATACATTAAAACTATTAGAAGATGGCTGTACTGTTCCATTTATTGCTCGTTATCGTAAAGAGTTAACTCATGGATTAGATGAAGAACAGATCCGTGTGATCCAGGAACAATATGACTATCAGGTTAATCTTAAAAAAAGAAAAGAAGAAGTTCTTGCAAGAATAGAAACATTAGGACATTTAAATGATGATATTGTAAAGATGGTCAACGCATGTGCACGTTTATCACAGGTAGAAGATATTTATCGTCCTTATAAACAGAAAAAGAAAACACGAGCAAGTATAGCCATAGCGGCAGGATTAGAACCATTATCTAAAATGCTTCTCTCTTTACCACGAACATTCAATGAAAAAGAACTAGACAGTTATTTGAATGATACAATCACATCTAGAGAAGAAGCATTACAGGGAGCGAAGGATATCATTGCGGAAAAGATTTCAAATGATATGAAAGTACGTGATAAGATTGTAGACTCTATGATGAACTATGGCCGACTTGTCACTTCTAAAAAGAAGAATGCAGTTGATGAAAAGATGACATATAAGATGTATTATGATTATTCTGAAAATGTCTCACGTATTGCGACACATCGTATTATGGCAATCGATAGAGGAGAAAAAGAAAAAATTCTCACAGTCTCTATCAGCATCAATGAAGACTATATCAAGACATTTGTCTCAAGACGTTATCTTAAGAATCCTCAGAGTCCAACAGCCAAATATGTAGATGAAGCCATTGATGATGGCTTAAAACGTCTCGCTTATCCATCTTTAGAAAGATTAGTGAGAAATACACTCACTGAAAAAGCACAGGAAGCAAGTATTGATGTCTTTTCAGATAATCTTGGCAAACTACTCTTACAGGCACCAATGAAAAATAAGAGAATCTTAGGCTTTGATCCTGCTTTTCGTACAGGATGTAAACTTGCTGTTATTGATGAGTCAGGCAAGAAGCTTACAGTAGATGTCATCTATCCACATCCTCCAGTGGCGAAAGTAAAAGAATCAGAAAAGAAATTAGCAGACCTATGTTCAAAATATGATGTAAACCTTATTGCGATTGGAAATGGTACAGCGAGTCGTGAAAGTGAAGCCTTTGTCGCAGCTACTATTAAGAAATATCACTTACCTGTGAGTTACACAATAGTCAGTGAAGCAGGGGCAAGTGTCTATAGTGCCTCTAAGCTGGCAATAGAAGAATTCCCAGATCTTCATGTTGAACAGAGAAGTGCTATTTCTATCGCAAGAAGACTGCTAGATCCTTTATCTGAACTTATTAAGATTGATCCTCAATCTATCGGAGTAGGGCAGTACCAGCATGATCTTCCTACAACACAGCTTAAAGAAAGACTTAATTTCGTTGTAGAAAAAGCTGTTAACTTAGTTGGTGTCAATATCAATACAGCCAGTCCTACACTTTTAAAGAATGTCTCTGGACTTAATGCGGCAACTGCCAATAGTATTGTCGCTTATCGTGAAGAAAATGGCAAAATCATGAGCCGTAAAGAAATGAAGAAGATTCCTAAGATTGGTCCAAAAGCCTTTCAGCAGGCAGCTGGCTTTTTAAGAATCGAAGAAGGCAGTGAACCATTGGACCGTACAAATATCCATCCAGAATCTTATGATGCCACTAAAGCTATCTTAAAAGCATTAAACTTAACAACAAAAGATCTAGGCACAGATATTTGTAAGAAGGCTGTCTCACAGGCAAATATTGCTTCACTTAAAGAACTTACAGGACTAGATGATTATACACTTAAAGATATTCTAGATTCTATCATGAGACCTTTACGAGACTATCGTGATGACTATGATGGACCAATCTTAAGACAGGATATTTTGACTCTAGAAGATCTTCATGTTCATGATAAACTCGAAGGGACAGTCCGCAATGTTGTTGACTTTGGTGCTTTTGTAGATATTGGATTACATGAAGATGGACTTGTCCATATTTCTAAAATGAGTAAAAACCGTATTAAACACCCAAGTGATGTCATCTCTGTAGGAGATATCGTTACTACATGGGTTGATAATATCGATGAACAAAGACATAAAGTCCAGCTGACAATGATTGATCCAAACAAATAGAAAAGATGATTCAGAACGGAATCATCTTTTTAATTTCCATAAATGAAAGAATACATCTATACCAAGCAACATTGAAATAATTAATAATACAATAGACATATAATAAGATTCAGTTAATACACTACATAACATACACATACAGCTAAATACTGTCTTAATGATGATAGATAACTCTGTTTTCTTATAGGTCTGTCTTGTATAATCATCACTCTCAGTTACATTGACATGTAACTGACCATTTTTACTCATCTTGATTAAATCATAGACAATCTGAGGTAATGCATAGCTTTTTTTAAGTGTCTTATAAAGATCATGACCTATTTTTAATCCTTGATCCTTATAATCCAGCTCTTTCATGACTGTATTACGCTTATGGTTGATTAATATTTCTATGAGATTAGAAGAAGGACTGATCTTCTCTAAAGTACCCTCAAGTGTCACTAGACAGCGACATAATAAAGTTAGTTCTGTAGGTATCGCAATATCATTACTTGTCACAATATCAAAACACTTCTGAATCAAATCAGAGAAGTTATAATCAGATAAGCTCTTTGCCTTATATTCACTCACTATCCCATTTAATTGATGTAATAATTGTGTTTCATCTATCTCATGATCTGGTGTTACTAACATCAAGAAGGCTTCCTCTAGATCATAAATATCATCTTCAATGAGTGCCTGTAAAGCAAGAGACAGGATATGCTGAGTAAAGGATGATACAGTTCCCATCATCCCAAAATCTATCCAAGCTATTTGACCTTCATCTATTAAGATATTACCAGGATGAGGGTCAGCATGAAAGAATCCATCATCTAGAATCTGTTTACAGCAGTTATCGGCCATCTTCAAGGCAATCTCATCTAGATCATATCCTTCATACTTTAATCTCTTTATTGCATCAATAGGAATACCATCAATATAAGAATAAACAAGCAGATG
>ERZ831634.1575-NODE-1575-length-23107-cov-20.162112_pt1 | contig 23107 bp, 19 predicted proteins | sample MGYA00519953_ERZ831634 | MGnify/ENA primary metagenome ERZ831634 (study PRJEB31850, sample SAMEA3708718) | human gut metagenome | biome: human gut; feature: human-associated habitat; material: faeces | place: China | collected 2014 ... | reverse complement strand
GCAAGGATCAGCAGGGCAAGGGCTTCGACCCCCGCAAGCTGCTGGCTCCCGGCGCTCAGGCCATCATCGACAAGTGCAAGGAGAAGATCGAGCTGTTCGGCTGCGCAGGCAAGGCCTGAGCCGAAGCGCATCTCCTGAGCACATCCCCACCCCATAAATGATACTGCCCCGCTGTTCTGTGCATCGCAAAACAGCGGGGCATTTTTTTGTAAGCCAATCCGCAAAAAGGGGGCTGCTGCACCGGTTTTTCCGTGTGCCGCAACCCCTCTTCTTTACTGGTTCAATTTTGCAAACGCTTCCCGCACATCGCCGGAGAAGTAGAGCGTGCCCAGCGCGCACACGGGGCCGGTGCCCCCAAGGGCGACCGCCCGGGCCACACCGGCCTCAATGGTGGAAGCAGGCTCGGCCCTGCCGCCCCGGGCGCGGATCTGTTCGGCCAGCGTCTCAGCGGGCATGGCGCGGGGGGTATGGGCCGCTACTGTGACGAACTGCCCGGCCAGCGGCAGGAGCAGTGCCAGCATCTCGTCCACATCCTTATCCGCCATAATGCTGAGCAGGAACACGAACTTCTGCCCCGGAAAGCGGTCCCGCAGGCTCTGCACGGTGGCCCGCATTCCGTGGGCGTTGTGGCTGCCATCCAGCAAAAAGGCGGGCGAATGCCGCAGCAGCTCGAACCGGCCCGGCCAGCGCACCTGTTCCAGACCGACGCGGATGGCGCTGTCCGGGATGTTCCAGCCCCGGCTGCGCAGCACCCGCAGGGCCGTAATGGCCGTGGCGGCGTTCCGGGGCTGATAGCTGCCGATCAGGGGCAGGCGGATGCCGTTCAGGCCGTCAAAATCAAAGGTGACAGCATCCAGATCCCCGTCCTCGATGGTCAGCCTGCTGAGATCCACCACGGTCAGCGGCGCGTGCCGCTCTGCCGCCGTACGGGCGATGACGGCATCGGCCTCGGGCACACCGCCATAGCTCACCACCGGACTGCCCGGCTTGATGATGCCCGCCTTGGCCGACGCGATATCGGCCAGGGTGGGGCCCAGCTCCTTTACATGATCCATGCCCAGCGCCGTGATGACCGCGCACTCCGGCGGGTCGATGACGTTGGTGGAATCCAGCGTGCCGCCCAGGCCCACCTCCAGCACCACGATGTCGCATTTCGTCTCAGCGAACCAGAGCATCCCCAACGCCGTGATGATCTCGAACTCGGTGGGGATATCGGTCATGGCATCGGCAGCGGGCTTCACACGCTCCACCAGCCGCACCAGCGCCTCGTCCGGAATCTGTTGGCCGTTTACCTGAATGCGCTCGTTGAACCGGTTGATAAAGGGCGAAGTATACAGGCCCACCCGGTAACCCGCCGCCTGCAGGCAGGAGGCCAGCATGGCCGCCGTGCTGCCCTTGCCGTTGGTGCCCGCCACATGGATGAATCTCAGCTGCTTGTGCGGATCTCCCAGTGCGGCCAGCAGGGTCCGGGTGCGGGTCAGGCCCGGCTTGTGCCCCGCCCACTGGACGGCGTGGATATAGTTCAGCGCTTCTTCATAGTTCATTGTGCAATGCCTCGGATCGTTTTGTTTTCCAGCAGCAGGCGCACCAGCACGGTGTTCACCGCCGCCAGGACCAGCGCGTTGGGAATGCGGGTCACCAGCACGCTCCACGGATAGTTATAGAAGAGGTGGAGTGCCAGCGAGTTGATGACAATGGAGCCCACCGCATGGCCGGCAAACACGCTGATCTGGGTGCGCAGGCCCAGCCGCAGGTTGGGCAGGGCGCACCAGAGAAGGCCCGCCGTCAGGCCGATGGAGCCTGCCCCCAGCGTGATCAGCGGGTTGATGGCGTAGCCGGAAAGGGTGCCGCCGATCATATCGGCCACTGCACCCACGGCAAAGCCCTCCACCGGCCCGAACAGCACAGCGGCCAGCAGGGTGGGCAGGCTGCCCAGGTTGAACCGGACAAAGCCGGTGGAAATGCTCAGCACCCGGGCAAACACGATGCTCATGGCAGTGAGCAGGGCCAGCATGGTGAGCTTGCGGACGGAATTTCTGGAATGGTTCATATCAATTGTCCTCCCCTGTTTCGGGAACCGCGGGGCGGGCAATGCAAAACGCCCTCCCCTGTGACAAACCGCACAAAGGAGGGCGTGATTCAACGGTTCACATCCAGACGGGGCCGCAGACGGCCCCGTCTGCACCCAAGTCCATGCAGCAGCGGGATGCAGGCCATGCACCGCGGGTCTTACCTTCGTCCGCAGCACAACTCCCCGTTGATGCGGCACTTAACGCGCATGGCCTTACTCTGTTGATGGTCTTATTATATGCCTTTTTCCGGCCCATTGCAACCACAACTCCCATCATCTTTCCCAATTCGCGGGGCAGATTTTTGGCGGGGTGCACAATTCCGAGCCTACACAAAAAGCCCTCCCGGTGCGTCTTGTCCCGAAGAGCTTTTGGGTACAAAGGGGTTGGTTATTTACTGCACATCAGTCAGCTCAGCCAGCTTGTGGAAGATCTCGGTGTTGTCATACACGCCGCGGAACTTGTCCGCACCCTGACCACGAGCGTAGAGGTTCACCATGGCACCGGTGTGGGCGTAGGTGGTGTGATCCACACCGGACTTGTGGTTGATGGTGTGGCAGATAGCCATGCTGAAGGGGATGTAGGTACCATACAGCTCGTAATCCTGCTGGCTCATCTTGCTCTGGCTGGAAGAGCCGACCTTGAGGGTGCGCTCGTAAGCGGTGCGCAGGTTCTCCACCTCGTAGTCGGTCAGCAGCAGCTTGCCTGCGTTGGCGGCATCGGGGTCGGTGGGCAGGGTCAGGCCGAAGTTTGCCTTCACATCCTGCATTGCAGTCTCAAAGGGAGTCTGATTCTTCATGTAGTTGTTCACATAGGTGGAATCGAACTTTGCGTAGGACATCTTCTGGTGGGCCAGGTTGGTCAGGAAGGTATCGTAGTTGGTGGTCTTGTAGCCAATGCCCAGGCCGCCGGTCTCGTGGTCAGCAGTCACCAGGATCAGGGTATCACCGGGATGCTGGGCGTAGAACTCCACAGCGGCCTGCACTGCGTTGTGCATCTCGATCACATCATGGATGGAGGCAGCGGCATCGTTGGCGTGGCAGGCCCAGTCGATCTTGCCGGACTCCACCATCATAAAGAAGCCGTTGCTGTTATCCAGCAGCTCAATGCCCTTGCGGACATAGTCGGTCAGCTGCCACTCTCCCGGAGCGGCATCCATGGCGTAGTTCATGGCCTTGCCGTCGGCCAGATTCTCGGCAATGATCAGGGTCTTGCCTGCCCCGGCCTTCAGGGCAGCAGCACCGGCCTGGGTGGTGACAACGTTGTAACCGGCCTGTGCAGCCACCTCGTGGTTGTTGGGGCCAGTGCCATCGCCGTTCACCTTCTGGAACTCGCCGCCTGCGAAATACTCAAAGCCGGAGTTTGCCAGCTCCACGCCGATCTGATAGTAGTTCTTGCGGGTCTTCTGGTGTGCATAAAAGGCAGCAGGGGTGGCGTGGTCAATATTCACCGTGGAAACAATGCCAACCTTGTAGCCCTTCTGCTTATGGAGCTTCTCCGCAATGGTCTCATAGGGCACATCACGAGTCCAAGGGCACATATTGATGACACCGCTCTCGGTCTTTTTGCCGGAAGCGATGGAGGTAGCGGTGGAAGCGGAGTCCGGGCAGAAGGAGGTGCTGTCGTAGGTGGTCACACTGCCCACTTCCGGGAACTGGGTAAAGCTCAGCTCTGCCTCGGTGATGGCACCGTTGTTGGTGACAGTGCCCTGATAGAACCGGGCAGACTGGATCTGGGCAGTGCCCATGCCATCGCCGATGAACAGGAAGATGTACTTGGGCTTCTTCCGGAACAGGCCAAAGCAGTTCTCCTCGTCAGCTGCGGTGGAAGCGGCCGGAGCGGCGGCGTTTGCAGCCACAGGGGCAGCAGTCATCAGACCGGCGGCAGATGCCACAGCACCCACTTTCAGGAAACTGCGGCGGGACATTTTATGTTCTTTCATACGATAATTCCTCTCTTATCCTGAGCCCTCCCGGGCCCTGTTGCAATGTTTTCTGGGAACGGTTCTATTGTACCCATTCAGAGAAAGAGGGGAAACCATAGTAAGGCAAATCTTAGGTAAACCCTGGGCAATGAAAAACAGGCATTGGTAAAAAACAGGTGGTCTTTGTAAAATCGGATTGTTCCTGCCCGCGGGCCCTTCCACTCCGTCAGGTTCACCCCGGATCGGTTGCATCCGATGGGCAAATCGTGTATACTGTAACCCGATTTTTATTTGCGGAGGGAGGGGTGCACATGTCCGTTTTGTGTCTGGGCGAAGTCTGGCTGGAGCTGAACGCCCCCATGGCTCCGGAGCTGACGGAGACATTCCGGGCGCAGACCGGCGGCTGGGGTGCAGTCTTCTGCCGCCGGTACGCCGCATTGGGCGGGCAGGCGGCTCTGCTGGCCCAGCTGGGAGCCGACCCCTTTGGCCGCAAGCTGGCGGCCCAGCTTGCCGGGGATGGTGTGGATTGCTCCCTGCTCTGCTTCACGGATGCCTTCCCCACACCGGTGGTGTTCACCGGAGCAGACACCGCTCTGCCCTACCGTGCCCACACCGCCGGGCTGGCCCTTGGGCCGGAGCAGCTGGAGGCCGCCCCGTTCCGGGGAGCCTCTGCCTTCTGCTTTTCCTCCGCCGGGCTGGTGGACAGCCCCCTGCGGCTGGCTCACCTCAAGGCCCTTGCCGCCGCCCGGGATGCCGGGGCGCTCTGCTGCTATCTTCCCCGGCTGGCGCAGGCCGCGCCCTACTGGCCGCAGCGGGAGGCCCTGTGTCAGACCGCCCTGCAGTTTCTTGACCGGGCAGACGTTCTCTTTTTAGAGGAGCGCGACCTGCGCCTCCTCTTCGGCTCCCGGGAGCTGCGCACAGCCCTGTTTGCCCTGTTCACCGGCCATGTGCAGCTGATCTTTTTCTACAAAAAGGACAGGATTCTCGCCTTTACACGTAGTGTTATGGCTTCTGCCGCAAAAAAAGACCAGAGCCCGGCTCTGGTCTTGTATCGGATGGAGAAAATGATGCTCCCTGTCTCCTCTCTGCCCAGATTAAAGGAATCTGAGCTGAACGCGCTGATCGGATAGTCCCCTGCCGCTGAGATGGCGGCGGGATCCAAACAAAAACAGCCAGCGCCGTGGAAAGGAGGAGAAAGCGGCGCTGGCTGTGTATGAGAACTCCCAAACATTTGCGGCTGTCAGGAGATGGTTGGTAGTCTGTCCGCTGCCTTGGCTATTGCCTCGCATCAGCAGGGGACAGTGTTTTTTAAAGGGGCCGCGCCGCCCGGTTTCTGCCGGAGATGCGCGGCTTTCATTGCCTGCATGGCATCTTGGGAGGTTGTTTTTCTGTTCCTCCCTGACTGCACCCTTATTGTACAGGATAAAAATGGAGTTTCTTTGTGAGGAATTTGAACAAATTGAAAATAAACGGAGCCGCTGCACATCATTTTGTACAGCGGCTCCGTTTTTTACGATTTTTCTTTAATTTTCAGCCAGATTACCGGTGTAGAGCTGGTAATACTTGCCCTTCTTGGCGATCAGCTCGTCGTGGCTGCCGCGCTCGATGATGCGGCCCTGCTCCAGAACCACGATGCAGTCTGCATTGCGGACGGTAGACAGACGGTGGGCAATGACAAAACTGGTGCGGCCATACATCAGGCCGTCCATGCCCCGCTGGACCAGCGCCTCGGTGCGGGTATCAATGGAGGAGGTCGCCTCGTCCAGGATCAGCACCGGGGGATCGGCAACCGCGGCGCGGGCAATGGCCAGCAGCTGGCGCTGCCCCTGCGACAGGTTTGCGCCGTCGTTGGTCAGCATGGTGTTGTAGCCATCGGGCAGACGCTTGACAAAGCCATCGGCATTGGCCAGCTTTGCGGCGGCAATGCACTCCTCATCGGTGGCATCCAGGCGGCCATAGCGGATGTTCTCCATGACCGTGCCGGTGAACAGGTGGGTATCCTGCAGAACGATGCCCAGAGAGCGGCGCAGGTCGTCCTTTTTGATCTTGCGGATGTTGATGCCATCATACCGGATCTTGCCGTCTGCGATATCGTAGAAGCGGTTGATCAGGTTGGTGATGGTGGTCTTGCCGGCACCGGTGGAGCCGACAAAGGCGATCTTCTGGCCCGGGCGGCCATAGAGGTTGATCCCGTGCAGAACGGTCTTTTCCGGCACATAGCCAAAATCGACATCGGTAAAGGTGATGTCACCCGCCAGCTTGTGGTAGGTGGTGGTGCCGTCGTGGTGGGGATGCTTCCAGGCCCAGATGCCGGTGCGCTCGGTGGTCTCCATCAGCTCGTCATCCTTGCCATACTTGACGTTGACCAGGGTGACATAGCCCTCGTCGGCCTCGCTGGTCTCGTCCATCATCTTGAAGATACGCTCCGCACCGGCCAGCGCCATGATCACGCTGTTGGCCTGCATGGACACCTGGCTGATGGGCATATTGAAGCTCTTGTTCAGGCTCAGGAAGGCCATCACGGTACCCAGGGTCATGCCGCCCACATTGCCAACGGCCATGGCTGCGCCTGCCAGAGCACAGACTGCATAGCTGATATTGCCCAGCTGTGCGGTAACGGGCATGATGATGTTGGCGTAGCTGTTGGCCTGCTTGGCGCTTTCCTTCAGCTTATCGTTCAGCTGCCGGAAGCCATCCAGAGCCTTCTGCTCGTGGGTGAACACCTTGACGACCTTCTGGCCCTCCATCATCTCTTCGATATAGCCGTTCACCTTGCCCAGATCCTTCTGCTGGGCCACAAAGTACTTGCCGCTCATGGCAGTGATCTTCTTGGAGCAGAACAGCATCAGGGCCACCATCAGCATGGTGACAACGGTGAGCTGCCAGCTCATCAGGCACATGCTGGTGAACACGGACACGATGGTGATGGCGCTGGACACCAGCTGGGGGATGCTCTGGCTGATCATCTGGCGCAGGGTGTCCACATCGTTGGTGTACACCGACATGATATCGCCGTGGGGGTGGGAGTCAAAATACCGGATGGGCAGGCTTTCCATGTGGGTGAAAAGCTGGACGCGCAGGTTGCGCAGGGTGCCCTGGGTCACGTTGACCATGATACGGACGTTGAGCCATGCGGCCAGCACGCCGATGGCGTAGATGCAGCCGATGCGCACCAGTGCGCCTGCCAGCGGGCCGAAGTCCGGCGTGGCCTGCTTGGTCATGGGGACGATGTAATCATCGATCAGGGTCTTGAGGAAGAGGCTTGCCTGCACATTTGCCAGCGCGCTGACGATGATGCAGATCAGCACAAGGATGCAATGGGGCAGATAGTGCTTGAACACCTCATCCATGATCCGCTTGAGCAGCTTGCCCGGATTCTCGACCTTCGGCTTGGGGCCGCCCATCCCACGGGGGCCGGGGCCCTTTACTTCTTTCACCTGTGCCATTACTGCTCACCTCCCTGCTTATCGAAATCGCCGCCGCCCTGGGTCTGGCTGTTGTAAACTTCCTGATAGATCTTGTTTGTCTTGAGCAGCTCCTCGTGGGTGCCCAGGCCGTTGATCTGGCCGTTGTCCAGCACCAGGATGCGGTCTGCATCCTGCACGGAGGAGATGCGCTGTGCAATGATGATCTTGGTGGTGCCGGGGATCTCCTCCCGGAAGGCCTTGCGGATCTTGGCATCGGTGGCGGTATCCACGGCGCTGGTGCTGTCGTCCAGGATCAGCACCTTGGGCTTGCGCAGCAGCGCGCGGGCAATGGTCAGGCGCTGCTTCTGGCCGCCGGACACGTTGGAGCCGCCCTGCTCGATCCAGGTATTGTACTTGTCAGGGAAGCGCTCGATGAACTCATCGGCGCAGGCCAGCTTGGCCACCCGGATGCACTCTTCCTCGCTGGCGTTCTCATCGCCCCAGCGCAGGTTGTCGAGGATGGTGCCGCTGAACAGAACGTTCTTCTGCAGCACCATGGAGACCTCCCGGCGGAGGACATCCAGGCTGTAATCCTTAACGTCCACGCCGCCCACCTTGACAGAGCCGGTCTCGGCATCATACAGGCGGGGGATCAGCTGCACCAGGCTGGATTTTGCACTGCCGGTGCCGCCGATAATGCCCAGCGTCTCGCCCGGCCGGATGCTGAAGGTGATATCGTTCAGCACCGGCTGACCGCTGCCGTGCTTATACTTGAAGGTAACGTGGTCAAACTCGATGCTGCCGTCCGCCACCTGCTGCACCGGCTGTTTTGCCGGGGGCAGGTCGGTGGTCTCGTCCAGCACTTCCACGATACGGCGGGCGGAAGCGGCGGACATGGCGATCATCACAAAGGCCATGCTCAGCATCATCAGGGCCATCAGGATGTTCATAATGTAACCGAACAGGGCGTTCAGTTGGCCGGTGGTGATCGCACCGTTCAGGACGTAATGCGCGCCGAACCAGCTCAGGGCAATGTTGCAGCCGTACACAGAGATCAGCATGGCGGGATTGTTGAAGCTCAGACGGCTCTCGGCGTGGACGAACTGCTTGTACAGGCTCTCGCAGGCCTTGGTGTACTTCTCGTTCTCAAAGTGCTCCCGGACAAAGCTCTTGACCACGCGGATGGCCGAGACATTTTCCTGCACGGAGGCGTTCAGGTTATCGTAGTTCTTGAACACCTTATCAAAGATGCCGAAGGTGGGAACCATAATGCCTGCCAGCACTGCCACCAGGAACACGATCGCCACCAGGAACACCATGGTCAGCGAGCGGCTGATCATGGAGGCCATGATGAGCGCGAAAACCAGATGGACGGGGGCACGCACGCACATGCGCTCGATCATCTGGAACGCGTTCTGCAGGTTGGTCACGTCGGTGGTCATACGGGTGACCAGACCGGCCGTGGAGTACTTGTCGATGTTGGAGAACGAGAAATGCTGGATGTTCTCATACATCGCATCGCGCAGGTTGCCCGCAAAGCCGGTGGATGCCGTGGCAGCAAACCTGCCGGCCAGCACGCCCAGCAGCAGGGCAATGGCCGCCACCAGGAAGGTGAGCAGGCCGTACTTGACAACGGCGTTCATATCGCCCTTTTCAATGCCCTGGTCAATGATAAAGGCCATGATGGTGGGCAGCAGCACATCCATGATGGCTTCCAGAGCAGATAGGATCGGTGTCAGGATCGCGGCGCGCTTGTACTCGCCCAGATGTGACACAAGTTTTTTGATCATCTGTTGTAATCCTCCTGAAGTTTATTTGCAGGGGTCATTCCAGCCCCTTGCGCAGCTTGTTCAATAACCGCAGAAGCTCTGCGTTTTCCTCTTCCGTCAGCAATCCGGCCACAAACTCATCGGTCTGGTGCAGGGAGAGTATCGTCTTTTCATGGACGCGGCCCCCCTCTTCCGTCAGGATCAGCCGCTTGAGCCGGGCATCCTGCGGCACGCTCTGGCGCTCGATGTAGCCCTTGCGCTCCATCAGCTGCAGGATGTTCGTCACGGTCGAGCGTGTGATGGAAAACTCCCGCTCGATATCGCGCTGGTATACGGCCTCATTTTTGTGCCAGTAGAGGTAGCTCATGATCCAGTCGTGCATGGGGGTCACGTTGTCCACGTTGTTCTCCCGGTGGAACTGGTTGATCTTGCGGAAGATCAGGTTGTTCACCCGGCGCACTTGTGCCGGGATGACCTGCGGCGGCTCCCATGGGGGGTTGCAGCAGGGCTGTTTGTTGCTTTCATCGTGCATAATGGTTTCCCTTTTGAATTGTTTGTGACAGGATTGTTTTCTTTAGAACTGTTTGATGCCGTACAATATCATAACGCACGATTCGATCTTTGTCAATAGAAGACGCAAAATAAAATACAGAAGCGCCCCACCGAACGGCAGGGCGCTTCCACTGGGCGCTGATTTTGCTTCTGCTGGCTCAACAGCCCTTGCTTTCTGACCAGAATATGCTTTAATAAAAGCAACTATGGGCGCTGCGCCCCCGAATACTGCAAGGAGAATCCTATGGAACAACGGAATACCCGCCTGCGGAACGCGGGCTTCGTCACCTTCTTTTTCAGCGGCATCTGCACCATTTCCAGCGGTGTGGTGGTCAGCCTGCTGCAGGAGGAATACGGCTTTGCCTACGGCATGACCGGCACCCTGCTCAGCCTGCTGAGCATCGGCAACCTGCTGGCGGGCCTGCTGGCCGGTGCGCTGGTGGGAAAAATGGGCATGAAGCCCAGCGTCCTGCTGCTGACCATCGGCTATGCGGTGGGCTACGGCCTGATGGGCCTGACCGGCCTGCCCATTCTGCTGGCGCTGGCCTTCTTCATTGTAGGCATTGCCAAGGGCAGTGTCCTGAACACCTGCACCATCCTTGTCAGCGGAAACTCTGCAGACCGCACCCGGGGCATGAACACCATGCACGCCTGCTACGCCTGCGGTGCCCTGCTCTGCCCCTTTCTGATCTCTGCCGCTGCCAGGGTCAGCACCACGCTGGCCGTGCTGGCGCTGGCAGCGCTGGGTCTGGTGCTCTGGCTGGTATACCTGTTCACCCCCATGGCAGGCCGCGCCAAGGCCAAAGAAGCTGTCACCGATTGGAGCTTTTTGCGCTCCTCCCGCTTCTGGCTGCTCACCGGCCTGCTGTTCTGCCAGAACGCCGCTGAGCAGAGCGTTGTGGGCTGGATGGTCACCTACTTCAAGGACAGCGGCATCATTGCAGGCACGCTGGCGGCCTATACCGTCACCGTGATGTGGGGTGCCACCCTGATCGGCCGCCTGCTCATCGCCTTTGTGTTCCCACTCAAACAGCCCCGCAAGGCCATGGTGTTTATGGCGGTTTTCTGCACTGCCTTCTACTTTGCCATGATGCAGACCCACAGCCAACTGCCTGCCATCCTGCTGCTGTTCGCCTTTGCCTTCTCCATGGCCGGCATGAACCCCACCGCCGTGGCCAGCGCCGGTAAAATGACCACCGTGACCAGCATGGGCATCATGCTGCCGGTGGCATCCAGCGGCGCGATCCTGATGCCCTGGGTCATCGGCAAGGTGGCTGAAAGCGCCGGTCTTGCTGTTGGTATGGCAACCAACATCGTGCCCTGTGTGGGGCTGATCATCTTTGCAATTCTGGTGTCCAGAATGCGGGAGGAGTAAATCTCACCGTCATTGCTTTGCAATGCCGCCTCTCCTGCCAGGGGAGCTGTCGCCGCAGGCGGCTGAGCGGTTCATCCCCTCGCCTTTGCGCTGAACTCACACCCACAGTAATCCTGACGGTAAAGCCCGTACTCCTCCGAGAGCTGGAGGGAGCGCAGGTAGCCGTTCTGCTTTTTGAAATCCGAGGGCAGGTGCCTGATGCCGAATTCGGCTTCAAGCTCCTGCCCGATTTGATTGATGCGGGCAGCATCCTTGTGGGGGCTGATGGAGAGCGTGGTGGTGAACCAATCAAAGCCGTGCTCCTTTGCGTACTGTGCCGCCCGGCGCATCCGCAAACGGTAGCAGACGGTGCACCGCCCGCCCCGCTCCGGCTCGTTTTCCAGCCCCTGCACAGCCGTGTAGAACTCCTGCGGGTCGTAGTGGTCCTCGATGACCGTGACCCCCAGCGGGTGCGCCTGCGCCACAAACTTTTTCAGCTCCTCGCCCCGGCGGTAGTATTCTTCGGCAGGCCAGGTGTTGGGGTTATAGTAAAGCACCGTGATCTCAAAATACCGGCACAGCTTTTCCAGCACGGCGCTGGAACAGGGCCCGCAGCAGGCGTGGAGCAGCAGCTTTGGCCGCTGCGGCCCCAGCGTTTTCAACACTTCGTCCATCTGCTGTGCAAAATTCAACTGTTTTGACATCGGTTTCATCCTTTGTTATACTTGCTTTGATTCAAATAGCTCCCTCCTGCTGCCTCGCCAAAAGAGCCGCAGCTGCCGGAAGGGGCATCCCGGTCATATTATATCACATTTTATCTAATAGGAGAACTGCGATGACAAACGAGAAGATCGCCCGTATCAACGAGCTGGCAAAAAAGAGCAAGACCACCGGCCTGACCGATGCCGAAAAGGCAGAGCAGCAGGCCCTGCGGCAGGAGTATGTTGCGGACGTAAAGGCCAGCCTGCGCGCCCAGCTGAACAACACTTCGATCAAAGAACCGGATGGCACTGTGCACAAGCTGGGGAAGAAGAACTGAAGCAGCATCACGAAGAGGAGCGCCCTGTGGATAATTGAGAGAAAAGTATTTCTTCCCTCTTTTTTTGTTCCGCGTTTCGTGCTATACTATAATTGTATTGTTGCGGACATTTCCGCGGGCGGTACAGATTCCCAAGGTGGCGTATCCCGGGCAAGGTGCACGGAAAAGGCTGTCTTTTGAAAAAATGATAAAGAGGTCATTTATTATGCTTACTGCAATTACGGGTATCAACTGGGGCGATGAGGGCAAGGGCCGCATGGTCGACCTGATCAGCCAGGAGTATGACATCGTTGCACGGTATCAGGGCGGCAACAACGCAGGCCACACCGTGAAGAACGAGCGCGGCAAGTTCGTGCTGAACCTGCTGCCCTCCGGCATCCTGCGCCCCAACGTTGTCTGCGTGATGGGCAACGGTATGGTCATCGACCCGCACCATCTGGACGGCGAGATCAACAAGCTGCGGGAGCAGGGCATCACCATCACCCCCGATAACCTGAAGATCTCCGACCGGGCCACCATCACCATGCCCTACCATGTCGATCAGGACGGCCTGGAAGAGGCCCGCCTGGCCAAGACCGGCGCACAGTTCGGCTCCACCAAGCGCGGCATCGCCTACACTTACGGTGACAAGTACATGAAGAAGACCCTGCGCATGGGCGACCTGCTCCACCTGGACGACAGCGTGAAGAAGCGCCTGGTGACCATGGTGGACTCCAAGAACCTGGTGATGGAGGGCAGCTACCACTCCGCCCCCATCAGCGTGGACGAGATGTGGGCATGGCTGGAGAAGTATGCCGCCATCTTCAAGGATTACATCTGCGACGTGGGCCAGTATCTGGCTGACGCTGATGCCGCCGGCAAGAAGGTGCTGTTCGAGGCCCAGCTGGGCGCTCTGCGCGACATCGACTTCGGCATCTACCCCTACACCACCTCCTCCAACGTCATCGGCGCTTACGCCCCCATCGGCGCAGGCATCCCGGGCCATAAGCTGACCAACAGCATCGGCGTGATGAAGGCTTACTCCTCCTGCGTGGGCGACGGCCCCTTTGTCACTGAGCTGGCCATGACCGAGGAAGAGAAGCACGCCCTGCGTGAGGCTGGCCACGAGTACGGTGCAGCCACCGGCCGTCCCCGCCGCGTTGGCCCCATCGACCTGGTGGCAAGCCACTACGGCGTGTTCTGCCAGGGCTGCGATGAGGTTGCCCTGACCCTGCTGGACGTGCTGGACTACATGGAGAAGATCCCCATGGTCACCGGCTACAAGCTGACCGACGGCACCATCACCAAGCGCTTCCCCATGGGCATGGCTCTGGACACCGCACAGCCCGTGGTGGAGTATCTGCCCGGCTGGCACTGCGATATCACCGCTGCCCGCAAGTGGGAGGATCTGCCCCAGGAAGCCCGCGATTACGTTGAGTATCTGGAAAAGGCTATTGGCTGCAAGATCACCTACATCTCCGTTGGTGCCGAGCGTGAGGCCTACATCCATCACAACGTCTGATCCGCGCCACAGAACCCGCCGCATTGAAAAGGAAGCGTGACTATGTTTGATATCATCACGGACAGCGCCTGCGACCTGACCCCTGAGACGGCCGCAACACTGAATATTGAGATCATCCCCTTCTATGTCTCGCTGGACGGTGAGCACTACCGCAAGGAAGGCAAGGAGATCGCCGTGCGCGATTTCTACCAGTTCATGGTAGATAACCCTGCGGCCTACCCCAAGACCAGCCTGCCTTCGCTGGAGGATTTTGAGACCGCCTTCCGGGCCCATGCCGAGGCGGGCCGCCCGGTGCTCTGCATCTGCTTTACCAGCAAGATGAGCGGCTGCGTAGGCAGTGCCCGCAACGCCCGGGAGCTGGTGCTGGAGGATTTCCCCGACGCAAAGATCGAGGTCATTGACAGCACCGCCGCCACCGTGACCGAATCCATCGTGGTGGAAAACGCGGTGGCCATGCGGGATGCAGGCTGTACGCTGGACGAAGCCGTGACCTGGCTGGAAGCGGAAAAGATCACCAACCAGATCTTCTTCACGGTGGGTAATCTGGACTACCTCATCAAGGGCGGGCGCATCGGCAAAGTCACGGGCCGTGCCGCCAACATTCTGGGCATCAAGCCCATGATCCTGTTCAAGGAGGGCGAGATCTTCTCCGCCGGCGTAGCCCGCGGCCGCCAGAAGAGCTTTGAGAAGGCCCTCGACCTGCTGATGACCTATCTGGCCGAGCACAACGGCACGCCCGACGACTACTGCATCACGGTGGGCTACGGCTACGATGCCGACGAGGGCAAGCGGCTCTGGATGCAGACCCGCGCCGCCCTGCGCGCCAAGTACCCCACCTGCGAGTGCAATGTGGTCCTGCTGCAGATCGGCTGCACCATTGCCGTGCACACCGGCCCCTATGCGCTGGGCATGGGCGTGATGCGGCGGTGGAAAAAACAGTAACTCCCTCAGTCGCCTCCGGCGACAGCTCCCTCTAGGAGGGAGCCTTACGGCAGCGAAAAGCCTCTCTCTCTGAGAGGGAGGTGGCATTGCGTCAGCAATGACGGAGGGAGTTCCCACATAGTAAAAAAGAAGCCCCGACGAATGTCGGGGCTTCTTTTTGTTTTTCAGCCTTGATTTTTACGATGCACGATCACAGAAGACGGTGACACGGGTCTTGCCGCCATAGGTGCAGGTGTACAGCACTAGGGCGTAGCCGCTGTGTTCCACTTCCTCCACACTGTGGGGGTCAAGCACTTCGACCTTGTTCACGACGTACTCATTCACGATGCCGTCCATATCGGTGAAGGTGACGCTGTCCCCCGCTGTGAGGGAGGTCAGCTTGCCGAAATGGCTCTCGTAGTTGTGCGCCGCAATGACCAGATCATCGGTGCGGGAAGAGCCGAACTGGCGGCAGGGAGCGATCTTCAGGCGGGGGTAGCTCCACTCGCTCATCACCGGCAGGTCAATGCCGATGGCGGGAATGGAGATCTCACCCACATATTCGTTGCCGTCGATCTCCACCACCGGGAGCTCGGGGTCCAGGGGGCCGCTCTCTGTCTCCGGTTCCGGGGTCTCCACCTTCTGCTGAAGGTCGGCCACCACGGTCTGAGCCTCGGCACCGGCGTGGGCATCTTCGTAGCGGTTGTAGGCGTACAGGCCGCCCGCCGCCAGCAGGAGCACCACACCCAGCACGATGCAGACGAGCCCGGGGGATACTTTACGCATTCTTTTCACGTTTCTTACTGCGCTCCATCAGGTAGGCACCCACAGCCACCAGCACCAGACCGCTTACCGTCAGAACAGGTACAGGCCAGTTCAGCTGGCCGGTCTGGATCAGTTTGGGGCCTTCGGCCGGGCGGGCATCCGCCACCACGCTGGCCGGGGCGGCGGGCTCCGGTGCACTAGGGGTGGTGGTTTCAGTCACGGTCGGGCGGGCATCTGCCGGGGCCGGGTTCTCCGGCGTGGAAGGGGTGGGCGGGGTGACAGGATCAGGATCATACGGGTCCGGGTAGTACGGGGTCTCGATGGCCTTGTAGCTGTTGTTGAAGGTGATGCTGCTCACCTTTTCGTCCATCAGGTCGGCCTGTGTGTGCACGGCCATCCGGGCCACCAGCTTGTCGTTGTCCCACACCACGGAAACGCGCAGATAGTACACGGTTTCATCGTAGGTGCCGCGGGTGTTGACACCGGCGCGCTGGCGCACGGTGTAAACGTAATAGCCGGGCTTGGTGTAGCTGATGGGGCCAAAGCTGCCGGTCTCGCCGTCGGTGATCTCCAGAGTGGTCACCTCGGGCAGGGGCGCATTGTCCACAGCCTCAAGTTCCACAGTCAGTGTTTCCTTTGGGAGAGGTGTTTCCCCCGTGGACTGAATGGAAACCGGAAGCTCCTGCAGCTGTGTATGCTGGTCAGCCGCGGTGGCCGCAAATGCCGCCGGCTGACACAGGCAGAACCCCAACGCAAGCGTCAGGAGTGCTGCCGCGATTTTACGGAACCTCATTTCATCCTCTCCTTTATGAATCCGACGCGGACGGGATCATCCACGCCAGAAGAATGGTGCGTGCATCGGTAAACTCCGTTGAACAGGTGGACAGCGCCAGCACCTGAGCGTCATCGCCTGCCGCTTTCATGGCGGCCAGCGTTTCGGTGTTCAGGTTCAGGGCGTTCTCCTGCGCAAAGGTGTACAACCCCTGCAGGTCGCTGTCCCAGCGCTGGGGCTGGAAGATCGCGCTCTCAGACGAAGGGACCAGCAAACATGCAAATGTTTGAAGATCATAGGTGCGGTCGGGCAGGATCAGCTCACCGGTGGTGTTCTCTGCAAAGAACTCCGCGTCCTTGTAGAGATCCAGATCACCGAACATCTTGCTCTCTTCCATGTGGTGGCCATACAGCAGAGAGTAGGGGTCGGTGAAGTTCTTGTCGCAGTTCACATCCAGAAAGATGCTGCCTGCCAGCGAGAAATCACCGTAGACATCGGTGTTCACATAGGTAAAGTTGTCCTCGCCCTGTACCACAGGGTAGTCGATGGCGGTGTTGTCCAGTGTGACCCACGCGCAGACATCCGGGTTGATGCCCAGCAGCTCCTCAAAGCTTGCGCCGTTATCCGCGCCCGCCTTGGGCTTGAACTGCAAAAGCTCTGCCTGAACATTGTCTGCGGCGGCGTACACCTGCGAGTTGTCCCACAGGGCATAGGCTGAATACGCCCCGGCGACCACCAGGAACAGCACGACCACCGCGCTCACCAGAAAGTCGGCTGCCCTCAACGCTTTTCTCTGCCAGTTGATACAGCCCACCTCCGGTTAAGCAAATTCAAATAAGTGGTTATTCGTTAGGTTTGTGCTGAGATAACCCCCCAGTCACGCTTCGCGTGCCAGCCCCCGCTAATAGGGGGGCCCTTGGCATGGCGCAAATCTTCACGGTTTTGCCAAAGCCGCCCCTACTAGGGGCGGTGGCATCCCGCAAGGGATGACGGTGGGGTTTAATCTACCGCGAGCAATTACTCCTCGTCGCGGCGGCGCTTGTTCAGCATCAGGGCCACACCACCAATGGCAACAATGGCCAGCATTGCAATGTAAGGTGCATTGTCCAGCACAACGCCCATGTCGGGGGAATCAGGATTGGTGTTCTGGAAAGCTGCAGTCACATCAGTATTATTAACAGTACCCTTGATCTTAGTAGTCTCAGTGGTGTCAAATGCAGTATCAGTAACGGTAACAGTGTACTTCACATTGTCAACAGTAACAACAACAGCACCAGCTTCTACCTGAGAACCATCCTCGTAAATTTCATACTTAATACCAGCAGGCAGGTTGGAAAGGTTCAGAGAATCATTGTGACGCAGAGTAACAGTATATTCCTTATCCAGTTCCAGATATGCATTCGAAGAGATTGCAGTAGTGCCATCCTTAATGGTTGCAGTGTCGCTCAACTCTGTAACCTGAGGTCCCTTATACAGACCAGTATCAGTATTGTTCTGCAGGGCATCTGCCTTAGTAAACTTAATCTTAAAGGTGAAGTCCTTGCTCAAATTGCCGAGAGCGCCGTGAACAGTCTTGCTCAGTTTCAAATTCTGAATATTGCCATCACCGTACTTATTCTTAAACGCTTCGGTTGCCAGAATCTTATTGCCGTCGGAATCCTTCAGAGCAACAAAATAGCCAAACTCAGCAGTAGCAGTGGCATCAACTTCCTTTGCGTTGACCTTGCTGATAACCATCGTCACAGTACCACGCTCAGCAGTCACAGACTGGTATGCCTTATCCATGCTCTCAACGATGGTAAAAGTATACTTACCAACAGACTTACCTTCAGTCAGCTTCGCAACATCCAGCTTAAAGGTGCCAGTATAGACACCTTTATTGTCTTCGCCACCCTTAGAAGTATAATTACCTGCATTAAATTCCACCGATTCAGTATCCAGTGCTGTACCGGTAGTTGCCGTACCCTCATAAACATTAAAGTTAAACTTCATGCTATCGGGCGCAGTACCATTAACAACCGTCAGAACCTTGGTTAAATCAATTTCAGCCTTGCCATTAACCGGCACAAACATATTTGCATTGTATTCGCCAGCCGTGCCGGGATAGGTAGCATCAACACCAGCCGTCGCAAACGCTGCGGTTGCGCCGACGGTGAGCATCATGGCGGCAGCCAGAACGCCCGCGAAGAATTTCTTCAGTTTCATTGTTATTCCTCCCTAGTAAGAAATCGTTCGTACTCCTGTGCCGCGGCCCAAACTCCGCAGTTCACAGGCAGGATGCCGGCAGCTTCTTCCGGCTTCCGTGGTATTACAAACTGCGTCGCCGCAGTAGTGTAATTACTTTTGCTTGCACATCCTCCAGCGGAACCGGGCCAAAGTCCCGGCTGTCCTCGGATTGTGTGCGGTAATCGCCCAGCACAAAAAAGCAGCCTTCCGGCACCGTGTAGGGGTACTCCAGCGCGTCTTTTGCGTAGGTGGGGTAGAGGATCTCGCCGCTCTGCACCGCGCCGTTCACCACAAGGGTGCCGCTGTCGTCCAGAGCCACAAGGTCGCCATCGCGCCCAAGGATGCGGCCCACCCGGAGCTTGCCGCCCTGGGTGTAGACCACAACGTCGTTTTTTGCGTAGGTTTTCTGCAGGCGGTAGCAGATGAGCAGGTCGCCATCCTTTACCGCGGGGAACATGCTGCTGCCCTTGGCCTGCGTGAGCAGGAACACCTGCGTGAACAGCACCCAGGCGCACAGCAGGATCACCACAATGCGGCCCAGCAGGCTGATGAAATCCTGCCGGTTCTCAGCGTCCAGCCTGCGGCGGCGCACCGCCTTTGCCCCCAGCTTCAGGGCTTCATTGTCCAGCGGGTGCATCGGAATGCGCCTCCTTTTGGGGGTCAGAGCTGTCTACTTTGGTGGTATCCAAGGGCAGGCTTCCGGTCTGCTGCTCCAAGAGCACATTGTACCTTGTGCGCTCGGCGCGGATGGCTGCTTCGTACAGGGCATAAAGCTCTTCCAGCTTCTTCCACATTGCCGCTTCGTCCACGCCGCCCAGCAGGTTCTTGCGGAATTTCACCGTCCGGAACCACTGGATGATTGCTTCCTGCTCCGGGCTGATACAGCTTTCCTCTGCACCGGGGAGCCGCTGGGGCGCTTTCTTCTTCGCCATGCGGTCAGCCCCCTTTAGTCATCTTCCTTACGGTGCTTGCGCAGCATCAGCAGGATGCCGCCGCCAGCCACCACAGCAAGGATGACGATGTAAGGCAGGGTATCGAGGAGGACACCGGTGTCGGGTTTGAGGGTGCAGTGGTTGGTCACGGTAATTGCCAGCTCATTCTGTTCAGTTGCATTGTTGCCATCTGCATCACAGGCCATTAGCACCTGTTTGCCATCCTTCAGCACTAACTTATAGTAGAAGGTACGGCTTGCATCGGTAACAGCGGTATCATGGCCGGTGGCCTTGGTCTCATACCCACTGTCTGCGCCCAGCGTCTCCACCACAGCAAATACGGCATCCATGGGCACATTTTTCAGAGTAATGCTACCGTTGTGCGTCAGGGTGAAGTTGGACAAATTGCCATTCTCAAACATTGCGTCGCTGTTCTCCAGCCCGGTAATGCTGAAGGCAAAGTCCTTGTGGGTATCGCCCATCAGGCCGGTGACAATTTTGGAAATACTAACATCAGCGGTCTTCTTCTCGTAGAAGTTCGAGAAGGTTATAGACTGGTTGCTGTGTTCCTTATTCATGGTCACACTACCAGCAGTTACGCCTTCGGCACCATCTACAAGGGTTCTTGTCAAGTCGTAACCATTAACATCAGCCTTCTTGACATCTTCTTTGAAATAATATGTGTAATCCGTATTTGCTTCAACAACTTCATCGAACACATGGCTTACAGAAACATAAGGTCCATTCTCATCATCATAGCCGTTCGTCCAAATATCACCACTAAAATCAACCGCTGTCAGCGCCTGGTCAGCAATACCACGATGAGCCACACTTCGGTTATAAGAAATGAAACCGCTATTCCCTAATATCTTAGCTTCTTCCTCTGTCAAACCATAGAACTTCTTGGTAACAGTAACACGGCCTGTGCCGGAAGTTGGCGGTGCAACGTTCTGGCTGAACCAGACATCATCCAGCAAGTTACCCATAGTCTTAGTCTGGTTAGTCTGGTCGTCGTCAGAAGCAGTAGAAATTGCTGCAAAGAAGAATCGGGTCAAATATTGGCCCTTCGGAATCGTATAGGTTCCGTTACTCTCCGTCCAGCTAGAAGTGGAATATTTAGCATACCAATTGACCCCATTCCATTTCCTAGTACCAGATAAATCCTTGATAGCAGCCGTTGCCTCGTATACATAAACTGTGTAAGTTTTCTTATTCTCTGTAATGGGATTTTCGCCATTTTTATTTGGACACCTAGCAAGCAGGGCTTCCAACTGATCCTGTGTAGTAACATCTTTCACAAGTTCAAGTGGTGCAATCACCATGGCCATTGTGTCACTTCCACTCTGAATAACACTACTGGACTGGTCTTTATAACCTCTGCGCGTACGCGCTCTATGGTAGAAACGCCAATTCATTTGTTGGCCCGGCTTTGTCAAAACATCCTGATATAGAGCACCTGCGCCTTCAGCATTTAGCTCTGCAAACTGGTTACCAGTATTTGCACTTGCACAACCATACGCTTTTGCCGTTCTAGACAACTCTACATTTTTCCATTTATTGCCATTTGCTTGTAGCTCATAGACCGATGTCATCGGAAGATTCTCATCAGCATTGCCAATTTCGATTTTGTGTTGACCATCAGTTATTGCAGTTGTCTTCCACACCAGCTTAGGAGCCGCATCAGCGTTGATCTGATCTGTACCATTACTGTGCTCATCTTCAAAGCCACCATTTTTCAGCTCATCGTTATAATTAACCGTCAAACTAGCTTTTTGGCTTTGAGTGTCTTTAGCAATGGTCACAGTATAAGTCAAATTAGCGCCATCCGTGTAGACGACATCAACCCAGCCGCCATTTTCTTCACGGCTATAAACACCATTTGTTATCTCAAGGCGGTCAACAACAGTACCACCCTTCTTCCAGGTCACAGTAAAGCCATTCTTTTTTAGCAACGTTCCTGCTTCTGCGCCTTCATAATCCCTGCCGTCCGCAGTGATATTCAGAACGTAGTGGCCACTGTTTGCAATATCGTCCTTGATAGAAACTTTTGTGATGCTATTGATATCCAGCGTATCAACTGCATACCCATCCGTCCGCACAACCACAAAGGGGCTGAAGCTGGTGGTCTCAAAGGTCAGGGTGCCGTTGGTATAAGTAAGGACATCCAGAATCTCCACATTGCCATCAGAGGTCTCGTGGAGCACTTTCAGCGTGTTGGCAGTTGCACCTTCCATTGCCGGCAGTTTGTCCAGACCGGAGACGGTGACGGTGGCCTTTTCACCCTTGGCAGGCTGCACCGTGTTGCCCTTGGCATTTTTGGGGGAGATCTTCAGGCCCAGAATGGGAGCCATACTACCAAAATCATTCGAGTGGCTCTCATAGAAGCTCTCCATATCGTCATCACCCATGTGGATGACGCTGAGGCTATGGGCGGCAGAGGGCAGGTTTTTCACCTCCACCGGCAGGGTTGTGGTCTTCAGTTCGCCGTCCTCGTCCTCGTAGGAAGCAGAGGCCTTGGTTTCCAGATCCACAGGCACGGGGTTCTTGTCCACCAGATCCTCGTGATCCACGTCCTCTTCCTCATCAGAGCCAACGGTGCCGTCCTTCCATGCGGCGTAGACGTTCACGGTGGTGGTCTTGTCGTCCAGAATGTTGCTGGTGGGGTCGGTGAGGTTCAGGCGCACCCGGTTGCCAAACTCGTCCAGCGTGTACCAGTAGTCAAACAGCCGCAGTTCGCCCTTGGGGTCCCGGTTGGAGGAGGGGTTCTCGATGTAGCTGCTGTAGTCCGCAATGGTCTCTGCCCGGGGCACAGCCTGAATGAAGTACAGGTTCCACAGAACCTCACCGTTCCGGGCCAGATACTCGCTTTCCGTCATATTGTTGATCTGTGCCTGAGCGGTAATGTCCTTCAGGTCGTTGGCGTTCAGCTCCCTCAGCCAGAAGCGGTAGACCACCATATCCTGCAGCTTTTTGATCTCGTCGCCGGAAACGACCACTTTGTCATCAGGCTTTTCCACCACGTCGTCCTCGCCGGACCACTGGGTCACGGGGTCGGGGTCGGTACCGGTGCTGGAGCTGGGGCCGTATTCAATGACGGTGCCCCACTCCGTTTCCTTAACGTTGGGGCCGCCGTCGAGGTTGTCCTCCCCGCCTTCTACAGGCCGGGCAACTTCGTCCCCGCCGAAACCGGCAGCCTCGCTTTCATCGTATACTTCGCGCGGCTCGCCTTCGTCCACGGCAGGGAAATCCCCGCCAAAACCGGCAGCTTCGTCCCCGCCGAAACCGGCAATTTCCTCCTCACCGGAATCGACAACTTCCTTGTACTCGGTTGCAAACACCGGCACAAGGCAGGTGCAGATGACCGCAAGCGCCAGACAAAGCGCAAAAACGCGCTTCACCAGCCTATCTTTTTTTCCGTGATGATTTTTCCGCACAGTGGAGCCCTCCCTGCATCATAGTATTTTTGCAAAGCCGAGGAAAAAGATATCCAACCTTTGTCGGCCTTCTTTCTCTCGGCAGGTTATTTTTACCAGATACGTCCATTATTAATCATAGCATGTACACCCGGCATTTTCAATAGTGAAATTTTATTTTCCTTCCCCTTTTCGGACAAAATATTCTGCGATATACAGCACGTTATGAACCACCGTAATATATTGCGGGGAGTAGAGCAGTCTGACTTATCCGCACGCACGCCGCATTGATATATCGCGCAGTTTTGTGTTGTACATTCGCAGTTTCACTCTCTATAATACATGAAACGCAGATTCCTTTCACTTTTTTTCGAGATTTTTTGAAAAAAGTTTTCGGGGGAGAGGAATAACCCCACCGTCATTGCTTCGCAATGCCACCGCCCCTAATAGGGGCGGCCTTGGC
>ERZ831634.1572-NODE-1572-length-23148-cov-4.377474_pt1 | contig 23148 bp, 23 predicted proteins | sample MGYA00519953_ERZ831634 | MGnify/ENA primary metagenome ERZ831634 (study PRJEB31850, sample SAMEA3708718) | human gut metagenome | biome: human gut; feature: human-associated habitat; material: faeces | place: China | collected 2014 ... | reverse complement strand
TGATTTTAAAATCAAAGAGGTTTTTGGTATTTAGTCGCTTAACTTAATACCATTGCTCATGTGAGTCCTTATTTTAGTTTAAGTCCATCTTTAAAGGCATGTCCAACAACTTTGCCTAGACCAACATATTGATTATTGAATGGATCAAAGGTAATAGGCTTTACTTTTGAAACATCCACTCTTCCTGTTTCATCTAGAACACGTTCATCAACAGATACATTCACGATTTCACCTTTCATGATTTCTGTTTCTAGATCATACTCCTTAAGACGACATTCTAGACAGATAGATAATTCATTAATAATAGGTGCATGTACTTTACTAGAAGGTGTATAAGTAAAGCCTGCTTTTTCTAACTTGTTAGGTTCTTTATGTCCGGATACAACACCTACATAATCACAAGCCACAACATGATCTTCATCAGCAATACTGACAGTAAAAGCCTGTGTCTTTAAGATATTCTGAACTGTTTTATGTCCACTAGAAAGACTTAATGAAATTTCCATTGTATCGCTAATACCACCCCACGCTGCATTCATTAAATCAGGATGATCATTCTTATCAAAGCTTCCAATCATATAAACTGGCTGTGGATAAGTAAGTGCACGTGCCCCAAAATCTTTTCTCATTTTTTTCTCCTTTTTAGTATTTTCATAGCCGTTTGATAAAGTGCTTCGTCAGAGATGGTGTTGATTCTTTCCGCTTTGATATAGCTAGGGTAATCATCAATATCTGGATCATCACCACATATATCAATACCTATTACCTCACAGTTTTTAAGAAAATAGGCCAAAACATCCTCCAGCTTGCTAAGTGACATCTCTCCTTGATTCCAGTTCGTCATAGCATAACGTTCATCTAGAACGTCTTTATCTATAGAAATATAAACAGGATACTTGGTCTCAAGTGGAATAGAATAGCCTTTTTCTAATTCCTCGATGCTGATACTTAAGACCTTATTTGTATCCACCAATGTTAAGTCATGCTTACTTGGACCTATCAAATATAAGCGATGAAGGAATGGATGATGTAAAGCTTTTTGAGCCCAATTCCCACAGCTGAGCATATCTCCTACAACAGAAGACTGCATATCTGTATGATGATCTATTAATACAAGATCAAAAGGTTCTTGAATAAAGTCAATCATCAGTTTAGTAATGTAATGATAATCACCAGAATCAATGAAATGAATACCAGAAATACCATTTTCTTTTATCATCTCTTTCAATTGTTTCTCTGCTTCTTGATCACAGAATAAACGTGTTCCTTCAATGTCACTACAATCATAATAAGTCAATTGTGCATTCCCCTTACTATAACAATGAGTAAAATCAAATACATAGTTACGCATCTTTATCACCTGTTGATAATTATAATCTTTATTTAGCACTTGTCAAATATGACTGCTAAAAAGGGATGGCTATGCCATCCCAAGAGATTTATAATTCTTCACCGTTTGTTTCAATAACATGTTTATACCAGTCAAATGATTTCTTCTTGCTTCTAGAGAAGTCACCTTCATGGTTATTATTATAGTTAACATAGATAAAACCATAACGTTTATCATATTCACCAGTAGAAGCAGATACGATATCAAATGGAGACCACATAGTATAACCTAATAAGTCAACACCATCATAAGTCACTGCATCTCTCATAGCTTCAATATGTGCTTTTAAGTAATCAATACGATACTGATCATCTACAGTACCATCAGCTTCTTTCTTATCATAAGCACCAAAACCGTTTTCTACAATCATCATTGGAAGTTCATAACGGTCATTGAACCAGTTCAAGCACCATCTTAATCCTAATGGATCAATCTGCCAACCCCAGTCAGAAGCTTTTAAGTATTCATTTCTTACAAAGTCTTCACCAGAGTAATCAAATGTCTTTTCATTGCGTCCCTGATATTTAGTTGCAAATGACATATAATAAGAGAATCCAATATAATCTACTTTACCTTCGCTTAAGATCTTCTTATCTTCTTCAGTAATGAAATCATATCCTTTTCTTTCAAACTTCTTTAAGATATGACTTGGATAATGTCCTCTTGCATGAACATCAGTAAACCAATATTTCTGATGCATAGCACCTAATGCATTCATCATATCTTCTGGTTTTGGAGAAGCTGGATATACACCATTCATACCAATCATACAACCAACCATTAAATCAGGATTGATTTCATGAGCCGCCTTAACTGCAAGTGCAGATGCCAAAAGTTCATGATGAGCAGATATATACATAAGATATTCTGCATCATCCCCTTCTTTTAATAATACAGCTCCTTCCTGAATAAGGTTATGCTGAGTTACATCAGCCTGGTTATTGATTTCATTGAAAGTCATCCAATATTTTACTTTATGCTGATATCTTTCAAAACATACCTTTGCGAACTTCACAAACATATCAATGGCTTTACGATTAGTAAATCCTCCATATTCCTTTGCAAGTGCCCAAGGCATTTCAAAATGTGATAATGTGATGACTGGTTCAATACCATATTTTAATAATTCATCAAATACATCATCATAGAATTTTAAGCCTTCTTCATTAGGTGTTTCTTCATCTCCTCTTGGGAAGATTCTTGTCCAGGCAATAGAAGTTCTAAATGCCTTAAATCCCATTTCAGCAAGTAATGCGATATCTTCCTTATAATGATGATAGAAGTCTACACCTACATGGTTTGGATAATCTTCTCCAGGAAGAACACCATCTGTTAAACGTCTAGGTGCTCCTGTTACGTTATCTCCCGCTGTTTCTACATCTGTACAGCTGATTCCTTTTCCGCCTTCCTGCCAGGCACCTTCACACTGATGAGCAGCAACAGCGCCACCCCATAAAAAGTCGTCTCTAAACATTGTCTTATCTCCTTTTCTCTTTGTAATAATTATAAATAGAAATGAAAGTGATTTCTATAATTTTCAAAAATAGAAAGCAAACTCTCGTAAATATGTTTCATCTTTACATTATTCGTTCAAAATTTCACAATAATTTTGTAACATTTTTTCAATGAAAGCGTTGCATTTTATTTGTATAAGATGTAATATACCACTATCAACCAAATAAAAAAAGGGGAGCTGACGCGACGGCTGAGAAGAAATACGATCGGATTTCGACCCACATAAACCTGATACGGATAATGCCGGCGTAGGAATTTTGTTTTTTTTAGGTATACATGCTCAGGTATACCTTTTTTTATTGTTTAAAAGGAGGAAATGTATGAGTTACACAACACAAATGGATGCTGCAAGACAGGGAATCATTACACCTGAAATGGAAATTGTAGCTGCAAAAGAATCTATGGATGTAGAAGTATTACGTGAGCATATTGCGAAAGGACATGCAATTATTCCATGTAATAAGAATCATACTTCTATTGATCCAAGTGGTATTGGTTCAATGTTGAAGACTAAGATCAATGTCAACTTAGGTATTTCTAGAGACTGTAAGGACATGGATGTAGAAATTGAAAAAGTGAATAATGCAGTTAAGATGGGAGCTGAATCCATCATGGACTTAAGTTCTTATGGTGATACACGTACTTTTAGAAAGAGACTAACTAAAGAATGTCCTGCAATCATTGGTACAGTTCCTATTTATGATGCTGTTGTATATTATCATAAAGCATTAAAGGATATTACTGCTAAGGAATGGTTGGATATTGTGAGAATGCATGCAGAAGATGGCGTGGATTTCATGACTATTCATTGTGGAATCAATAGAGCTATGTATGAACGTTTTAAGAATAATAAGCGTTTAATGAATATTGTTTCTCGTGGTGGTTCTATTATGTTTGCCTGGATGGCTATGACTGGAGAAGAAAATCCATTCTATGAACATTATGATGAAGTCTTAGATATCTGTCGTGAATATGATATTACTATGAGTTTAGGTGATGCCTGTCGTGCTGGATGTCTTGCTGATGCAACTGATGTGGCACAGATTGGTGAATTAGTGACTTTAGGAGAATTAACACAGCGTGCATGGGATAAAGATGTACAGGTGATGATTGAAGGTCCTGGACATATGCCTTTAAATCAGATTGCGGCTAATATGGAAATCCAGAAGACAATCTGTAAAGGTGCACCATTCTACGTATTAGGCCCTCTTGTGACTGATATTGCACCTGGTTATGATCATATTACTGCTGCCATCGGTGGTGCTATTGCAGCAACTTATGGTGCATCATTCCTATGCTATGTGACTCCTGCTGAACATCTTCGCTTACCAAACTTAGAAGATGTAAAAGAAGGTATTATCGCATCTAAGATTGCGGCACATGCTGCAGATATTGCGAAAGGCATTCCTGGTGCTATGGAATTAGATAATAAGATGGCTTGCGCAAGAAAGAAGCTGGACTGGGAAGAAACATTCAAGTATTCTATTGATCCAGAAAAAGCAAGACGTTATCGTGAAGAAGCCGCACCTGAAAAAGAAGATACATGTTCTATGTGTGGTAACTTCTGTGCTGTTAAGAATATGAATCGTATTCTTGATGGCGAAATTGTAAATATCTTTGATGAATAAGAAAAAGTGTAGCTCGTTTTAATGAGCTACACTTTTATTATGCTAAATCTTCACCGTTAGATTCGCAGACTTTCTTATACCAGAAGAATGAATCCTTCTTGCTTCTTGAGAAGTCTCCAGTTCCATCATCATGTCTATCTACATAGATGAAACCATAACGTTTTGCATACTGTCCAGTACCTGCAGATACTAAGTCGATTGGTCCCCAAGTTGTATAACCAATAAGTGGTACACCATCCTCGATAGCTTCATCCATTGCTTTAATATGATCTCTGAAGTAATCAATTCTATAAGTATCATGTATAGAACCATCTTCTTCTACCTTATCAAATGCACCAAAACCATTTTCTACAACCATTAATGGTGTATGTGGATAACGATCATGTAGGATATTTAATGTATATCTTAATCCATCAGGGTCAATCTGCCATCCCCAGTCAGAAGCCTTTAAGTAAGGATTCTTAGCACCTGTTGCAAGGTTACCATTTGTCTTTTCAGCATTTTCATCTACTGTTACACAGTTAGACATATAGTAAGAGAATGTATAGAAGTCAATTACACCTTCTTTGATGATCTTCTTATCTTCTTCAGTAATAAATGATGTATCAATTCCATGTTCTTTGAAATATCTGAACATATATGTTGGATATTCACCACGTACCTGTACATCACCACAGAAGTTATTCTTGAAATTATCTTCATTAAACGCTGCAAGAATATCTTTTGGATTTGGTGTTAATGGATATAAAGTTGTATGAGCAATCATGTTACCAATCATGAAATCAGGATTGATCTTATGACCCTCTGTCACAACTAATGCACTTGCAACAAACTGATTATGTAATGCTTCAAATGTTTTCTGAGGGTTAGATTTTAATTTGTTTAGTGGAATACGTTCATCAGAGTTAACATCTTCTGGATCCATGATACCTAAACCATAAAGGTCTCCTAATCCACCTTCGCCCATACATGCGATATTGATTTCGTTGAATGTTAACCAGTATTTAACCTTATTCTTATAACGTTTCATACAAGTAGTGGCATACTTAACGAACATATCAATAACTCTTCTATCAGAGAAACCATTATACTTAGTAACGATATTCCAAGGAATTTCATAATGACATAATGTAACTAAAGGTTCAATATTGTGTTTCTTACATTCATCAAATACCTTGTCATAGAAAGCTAAACCTTCTTCATTAGGTGTTTCATCATCACCATTAGGGAAGATTCTACCCCAGTTGATTGATAATCTGAATACATTCCATCCCATTTCTGCAAATAAAGCGATATCTTCAGCATAATGATGATAGAAATCAATTGCTTCATGGCTTGGATAGAAAGCAGTCTTATCAGTTTTTGGTAAGAATGTTCTTGGAGTATTTACGTCTCCGCCAAGTAACATATCTGGTACTGATAAACCTTTACCATCTTCTAAATAAGCACCTTCACACTGATTGGCAGCAACAGCGCCACCCCATAAAAATCCTTTTGGAAAACTCATTTTCTTTACCTCCGTTCATCTTTTCTTCCTGTATTATATACATAATAAAAATCATTATGATTTATTTTCATCAAATGAAAATGATTTACACAGTATGAAAATTATCAAAAGTTATTATTTAGAATAAATCTCCTCTTTTATGTTCTCCCATATTAGACATAATACATTCTTGATGTTGCTTATGAACAATATCCCATACATACTCCATACCTGTTGCGAGAGGCTGTTTGAGGAAGTCTTCTTTATTGATCCAATATACCTCCCCTTCATCACTTGAATGGAGAATACCTTCATAATTATTTGTTTTATAGATAAGAATAATATTATGAATAGAATGCTTATACCAATGATATAGACCACATAAATACGGATCCTTAATTATTAGGCCTGTTTCTTCTTTCACTTCTCTTATCATAGCATCTTTGAAAACTTCTTCTTTTTCTACATGACCACCAGGGAAAGTAATGCCTGTGTATGAGTCATTCACTTTATTCTGAATTAATACATGTCCTTCATTGTCTTCAATCATACACATATTCATAAGACAGACGTCTTCCTTACGACGTTTCTTTACAACTTTAAACACGATTGCCTGTACTGGACATATCTCTAAACAGGCACCACAGTGTAAACACTGTGACGTGTTGATAATTTCATTATGAATACAATGTTGAGGACAAATAGTCCCACACTTGCCGCAATGAATACAGCGGTCAGTAATTGTATAAAAAGCACCATGCTCTTTACTGTTAATAGTAATAGGTGCTCTTTTGATATGTGCTGGATCACTGATATCAAAATATTCACCTGATGCTTCATATAAACAAAAAACATCCAATGCCTTTCTTGTATCTCCTGGATAAATAGACTGCATATAAGTATTCTTCAAGAAGATCTCATCAAGCTTATTTGAACCAATATTTTTTACTTTACCACTTAAACTAAAAGAAACCTTTCCTTTAAGTCCTGTTAAGGAAATATACTCTTGATTCATCAGTTCCTGATAGAAACTTTTACCTCTTGCAGTTAAGAAGTAAATCCCTTCTTTATCATACAACATTAAGTCGATGATTCTAGTGATTGGTTTTCCTTCACTATTAATAGTCGCCATTGTGACAGAATGAATATCTTCAACAAGTAATTTAATATAATCCATAAAAATACCTCCAGATATTAGTGTATACCACAAACAAAAAAGAGTCTATTTAAAGACTCTCCACATACTCTTCTAAACACAAATTATTCTTGTACATTTTTAAAGACGCTTTTTTACCTACATAGCGATAATGCCATGGTTCATGTTTAATATGTGTGATAGATGTTTTATTCTTAGGATAACGTTTCACAAAACCATATTTATATGCATTTCTTTCTAACCATCTATAAGCAGACTGATTGGTTGTATAACGGTTATCTCCTACTATGTCCACTGCAAGCCCTAATTGATGTTCACTTGTACCTGGGGCTGATACATAATTTAATGCATATCTTCTTGCAAGAATCGTAAATAAGCCTTTATTCTTATAATAATTCGTACGATTATCTAAGATTTTCTGTTGTGAATGAGATGATCGGTATCCTTCATTCACCTGCATATAAATATCATCTTTTCTTGCATCTCTAAACATTTGTGATAGTTCAGGTACAATACGTGAATCTACTTCTTTCCCATTATTCAACTTTGTAAGAATCACTTTATAGTTATCTGGTATTTTACTTGTATGATTAACAAGCATAAGGTTCCATCCATGATTAACAGAAGCATCTTCTACAAAAGTATCTGAACGAAAAATAACATAACCTGCTAGTATAAGTAACAAAATCCCCAAAACCAAGAGACATTTCTTGAATAATCGCATTTCTTTTCACCTCACAATAGTTATATCGTGAAATGTTGAAAAGAAACATCTCAAATTCCTTACAAAAATATTAAGATTTACTTACATGATTATAATCTTTAGTCAGCAACAAGATAATAGGACGAAGGAATCCACATGAGAAAACACTTAATACAATAAGCCATGATGCATATTTACATCTTTTAGATAAGAAGTGATAGGCAATAATATGATCTGTAATAAAACCAACAATTAATATAACTAAAAATACAGCAAATAAAAGATAGTTTAATTCAATCATCACAAATAACACATAACCAATGATTAGTACAGGCAAAGCACAAATAGAAGATATAATACCAAGCACATGATCTCCTGTAATATTTCCCAGTAAATATTTATTATAGAAAGGAATCCAGCCACGATAGTTTTTATTATCTAATAATGAAGAGACAAGGAACCCTTCAAAAAGATAACCTACTATATACGTGCATAGTATGCCTACGAAAAGAGAAACAAATACTAAAAATAATGTAGATAATATACCCATTAAAAAGAATACACTAAGACCACCCATGATTATTTACCTCACAATCGAAAAAATAATAACAAATATACTGTAGAGAATAATCACCATACTATGCTTCTTCCATGTCATGCTTAAGTAACCTATGAATTCTCTAATTAAAGCATTTAGTGTAAAATACCATTTAGTGACTGAACCAAAGCCAATACATCTAATTCCTAAATCTTTCGCAAGTATCAAGGCTCTGAAAACATGATAAGATGTTGTAACAAGGCCGACTCGTGGAGATTCTTTAGTCATGAGTTTTGATGAGAATAAGAGGTTTTCTTTTGTATTTGTAGACTTGTTTTCAATAAGTATCTTACTCTCATCAATTCCTTTGTTGATGGCATAGCGTGCCATGGCTTCTCCTTCAGGAAGTTCTTCTCCCCTGCCTTGTCCTCCAGACATGATAATCAAAGCTTTTGGATTCTTTTTTAAGATTTCTATTCCCTTATCAATTCTACTTGCGAGTAATGGAGTCACCTGTTCCCCTTTGATTCCAGCACCTAATACTATTATATAATCCAGTTTTCTTTTTTTAAATATATGGAATGTATTTAAAAAAGCAGAAAGGCAATAACTTGCAAGAACGGATAAGAAATAGAATACCGAAAATGAAATAATAGCATAAAGAGATGTCATTATTTTATTAAATGATTTTACAAATATCGGTCCTACAAATGGAAAAACAAATAACCCTATCGCAAATCCTAAAGAAAGAAGATTAGTCAATTTCAATCCTTCATGTTTAATAACTTTAATTCCTTCTACAAAGAACATAATAATAGTTGCAAGTGGAAAAAATAGGATAACAAGTACTGCAACAGCAACTAATAGAACCCCTATATCCATAATAAGTGGATAATGAGTTAATGTTTCAGAATAGTAGAACGCATAGAAAAAAGCTGTGATAATAGTCATAAGTGAAAGGCCAAAGAACCCCACACCACTCCACAAGGTACGTGATTCATAATGCATGAGTAAACAATACATGAAATATAAGATCAACAATATAATTAATGGTATAAATATCATACACTCACCTCCTAACATAAAAAGCCACCTATATAGATGGCTTATTTCTTACGTTCATGAAGATCACTTAGATCATATGGTGTTTCCTGGTAAACATAATAGTTCAACCAGTTAGAGAATAATAGATAGGCATGTGAACGCCATTTTACTTGTATTTCCTGAGATGGATCATCATCAAGATAATAATTTTTCGGTAGTTCAGCAATGACATCTGGTTTCTCTTTATCACGCTTATATTCTTTATCTAATGTGTCTGGATCATATTCAGGATGTCCTGTCACAAAGAACTGAGAGCCATCCTTAGAAGCCACTAAATAGACACCGGCATCATCACTTTCTGCAAGTATATCAAGATTTGGATTACTTGAGATGTCTTCTTTTAATACAGTTGTATAACGTGAATGTGGTGCATAGAACTGATAATCAAAACCTCTTAAAATCTTTCTTCTCATCTTTCTTTGGTTAGTATGATGACGATATACACCAGTTAATTTATGTTTCAATAAGTACTTATCAATGTCATAGTAATAATGTAAAGCAGCCTGTGAAGCCCAGCAGATAAAGAAAGAACTAAAGACATGTGTCTTTGCCCATTCAAAGATTTCACTCAGTTCATTCCAATAGTCTACTTCTTCAAAAGGCATCTGTTCTACAGGAGCACCTGTAATAATCATACCATCATAAGAATTCTCTTTGATATCCTTAAATGTTTTATAGAATGTCAATAAATGTTCCTTAGGGACATTCTTAGAATCATGAGTGGACATATGAATAAGTTCTACTTCTAGCTGTAATGGTGTGTTAGATAATAATCTTAATAATTGTGTTTCTGTTGTAATCTTTAAAGGCATGATATTCACAATTAAAATCTTTAAAGGTCTAATACGCTGTGTCGTTGCACGAGTCTGGTTCATCACGAAGATGTTTTCAGCTGTTAAAACTTTATATGCTGGTAAATCATCTGGAATATTAATTGGCATACATAACTCCCCCTATCTATATGCAAGTAATTCATCAAATGCATCAATAATAAAATGGTCAGTCATCCCTGATAAATAATCAATAATACTCTTTTCTAAAGCATGTGAATCATTCTCAAAGTCATATACAATATGATTTTGATAACGTTCATTCTGAAATAAAGTACTATAGCGTGTCAGCCATTTAATATAATGATTAATAATAAGTGGATAACGTTCTGCATCTTTTTTTAAGTCTAAAACAAAATCATCATGTTGTCCATACTCATATAAAAAAGAAAAGAGACTCTCTAGAATCAACTGGACATACTTTGTATGAATCTTAACCTTCTTTATTTCATAGATATTTTGATAATTGAACTTCATGAAGATCTTCATGATTTCAAAGGCTTCATCAGATAAACCAATATATTCATCTGTACTATTATGAATCACATCCTGAATAAAATAATTAACTACTGTACCATTATTAATTGCCTTAAATAAATCTGGTACAACAGTATTGATTTCTTCTATCAAAGCCTTCATATCTTTTTCCTTAAGTATATGCAGGTTCCATGCATCTTCTATATCACGCGCAAGATAAGCAATCTTATCACTGATTTTTACCACACAACCTTCAAGAGTATAGGGCTGATAGAGTCCTGGTGATTGAAAGTCTTTTAAATCGATTTTTTCATCTCTAGGTTTAATTCTTCTTTGATTCACTTCGCCACAATGGGCTATAATGCCATCTCTTACTGCATAGGTCAGATCAAGATTATGTTCAATATGTTGATCATCCTCTAATAAACATAAATCATCTATAAGATGAAGACTATTCTTTTCATGCCAGAAAGGCTCTAAGCCATATTTTATAGACAAAGATGATAGAATCTTTTCTCCTCCATGACCAAAAGGTGCATGTCCTAAATCATGTCCTGCACTAATAGCACGTGTGAGTTCAGTATTAAGACCTAATTGATAAGCGATTGTATAGCTGATAGATTCAACTAGATTCACATGCTCTGCACGTGTACATATATGATCATTGTCGGGTGCAAAGAAGACCTGTGTCTTATGTTTTAAGCGTCTATAAGCTGTAGTGAATATTATACGATTATAGTCTCTCATAAAAGGTGTTCTAAAATCACCCTGTCTTTCATATAACTGTGACTCCCTTTTTATGCAGTCATTATATTTTGGATTTTCTTTATTCATCGCTTTCATGAAATCACCTCAAAAAAATTATAACACAAAAAAGGCGCCTAAGCGCCTCATGAAATTATTTAGATAATAATGATGCAGCTGCTTCATCAACAATGATGATCGCATCTTCATGTTTCTGAAGAATAGAAGCTGGTAATTCTTCTGTCACTGGTCCTTCAACTAAGCCTTTAACTGCTTCAGCTTTTCTTTCACCAGTTGCAATTAATAATACCTTCTTAGCTTCCATGATATTAGAAATACCCATAGTGATTGCATGAGTAGGAACAGCACTTAAATCACCATTGAAGAATAACTTAGCGTTGTCCTCAATTGTGCTCTGTTTTAATGCAATATAATGAGTTACTGAATCAAATGATGTACCTGGTTCATTGAAACCAACATGTCCGTTAGAACCTATTCCTAATAACTGGATATCTCTTGGATTTTCAGCTAATAGTGCATTGTATTCATCACATACTTCTTCGATTGAACCCTTACCTTTAGGAACATTGATATTATTCTTATCGATATCTAATTCATTGAATAACTGATGGCACATAAAATAGTAATAGCTCTGTGGATGATCCTGTGCTAAACCATAGTATTCATCAAGGTTGAATGACTTGATATCTTTATAGCTTGTTCCATTAGTCTTATGGTCTTCTCTCATTAATTCATAAAGACGGATTGGTGTAGAACCTGTAGCTAGGCCAAGGTTTGCGTTTGGTTTGTTTTTGATAACGTCTAGCATGATTTCTGCTGCTTTCTGACTTGCTTCTTCATAATCTTTAGTAACAATAACTTTCATATTATTATCCTCCTGTTTACACTTCTATATTATACTTGTTATTCCTATTTGTAAAGCAATATTTTCATATCATGAAATTTTATTTACTTATTTTGAAATATATAGAGCTTGATTGTCTTATAATGAAATTAGTTGATGTAAGCAGTAACAAAAGGTACAAATTTTTTACATTTTTCTTAAAAAAGTGTGTTCGAAAGAACTTCTTGTCTTTATTTTATGACCCTTTTATTGTAAAATATGGAGTATATGGAGGTAGGTCAAAAATGACAAATGTAAAAGGTATTGCGGCATCTAGTGGTTATGCCATTGCGAAAGCATATAAATTAGATATGCCAGATTTAACTGTAACACGTACTACAGTTGAAGACACTGAAGCTGAAATTGCGAAATATAACAAAGGCGTTGCAGCAGTAAAAGTTGAAATCGCTGCAATTAAGGAAGCAGCTACTAAAAATTTATCAGAAGAAGAAGCAGCAGTATTTGATGCTCATGCTCAGATTCTTGAAGATCCAGAACTTCAGTCACAGGTTGAAGCTAAGATTACTGGTGAAAAGTTATGTGCTGAAGCAGCATTAGAAGATGTAGCTAATTTATTCATTACTATGTTCTCATCTATGGATGATGCATATTTCAAAGAAAGAGCAGCTGACGTTAGAGACGTCACTACTCGTTTAAAAGCTAACTTATTAGGTAAGTCTTTACCTAACCCTGCTTTAATTGATGAAGAAGTTGTAATCATTGCTCACGATTTAACTCCTTCTGATACAGCTCAGTTAAATAAGAACTTAGTTCGTGGTTTCATCACTGATATCGGTGGTAGAACTTCTCACTCTGCTATCCTAGCTAGATCTATGGAAATCCCAGCAGTTGTAGCAACTAACGTTATTACTGAAACTGTAAATGATGGTGATATGGTTGTTCTTGATGGTTTAACAGGTGATGTATTTGTTAACCCTGATGGAGAAACAGTTACTACTTATGAAGCTAAGAGAAAAGAATATGAAGACTATAAGGCAGAACTTAAGACATTAAAGACTGCTGAATCAGTATCTACTGATGGTCATAAAGTATTATTAGTAGCTAACATCGGTTCTCCAAATGATATCGAAGCTATTAAGCAGAATGGTGCTGAAGGTGTTGGTTTATTCAGAACTGAATTCTTATATATGGAATCAGATGAACTTCCAACAGAAGATGCACAGTATGAAGCTTATAAGACAGTACTTGAAAACGTAAATGGTCCAGTTGTTGTTAGAACAATGGATATCGGTGGAGATAAGAAGTTAAAGGCTCTTCCAGTTCCTGAAGAAATGAACCCATTCTTAGGTGTTCGTGCTATTCGTCTTTGCTTCCAGAGAGAAGAAGTATTCAGAACTCAGTTAAGAGCATTACTTCGTGCTTCAGTTTATGGTGATCTTAAGATCATGTTCCCTATGATTGCAACTGTTGACGAATTCAAGAAGGCTAAGGGAATCTTATTAGATGAAAAAGCTAAGTTAGAAGCTGAAGGTGTTAAAGTTTCTGATTCAATCGAAGTTGGTATCATGATTGAAATCCCAGCTGCTGCTGTTCTTGCTGATCAGTTCGCTAAGGTTGTAGATTTCTTCTCAATCGGTACAAACGACTTAATCCAGTACACTTTCGCTGCTGACCGTATGTCATCTACAATCAACTACTTATATCAGCCATTCAACCCATCAATCTTAAGATTAGTTAAGAACACAATTGATGCTTCTCATAGAGAAGGTAAATGGACTGGAATGTGTGGTGAAATGGCAGGCGAAGCTCTTGCTGCACCATTACTACTTGGTTTAGGACTTGACGAATTCTCAATGTCTGCAACTTCAATTCTTGCTCAGAGAAAACGTATCAGAGAATTATCTTATGAAGAATCTAAGAAAGTAGCTGAAAAGGCAACTACTGAACTTTCTACAATGGAAGAAGTTGTTGAATTAGTTAAAGCTGAAACTGGTATTGAAGGATAAAAAACACAATACTCGAGAGATGAACATTTGTTCATCTCTTTTTTTGCGCATACAAAAAACCACCTCTATAAAGAGGTGGCAAGTATTGTGATATTAGTTTGTACCGATAGACATTGTTTCTGGCAATGTAGCACCACCATCAATAACAATCTGAGCACCTGTTAAGTAGCTAGATTCATCGCTTCCTAAGAATGCGAATAATTCACCCACTTCGATAGGTCTAGCAAGACGTCCCATTGGAACATTTGCTGCGATATCATTGATTGCTGCTTCTGGATTTTCTGGGTTAGATTCAACAGCCATCTTTTCAACCATTGGAGTTCTAGCATAGCCAAGCTGTGAGCAGTTAACACGGATATTACGTTTAGCATATTCTACAGCTAAGCACTTAGTTAAACCAACTAATGCAGCCTTAGTTGTAGCGTAAGCTGCTTCACCAGCATCAGCTACAATATCACCAGTTACAGAAGAAGCGATAACGATACTACCTCCACCCTGTTTTAACATATAAGGAACAACTGCTTTACATGTATTCCATACACCCTTGATGTTTACATCAATATGGAAATCACGCATTTCATCAGTCATTTCTTCAAATGGCGCTAAGCGGCAAACACCAGCATTACAGCAAGCAACGTTGATTTCACCAAACTTTTCAACACCCTTAGCAGCAGCTGCATCCATCTGTGCACGATCTGCTACGTTAGCTACTACAGTGATGATTTCAGCACCGTATTCTTTTCTTAATCTTTCTGCAGTATCTTCTACAGTTGGTGATAAGTCAACCATGATTAGTTTTGCCCCATATTTCGCATATGCAGTTGAGATTCCTTCTCCAAGTCCTACTGCAGCACCTGTAATTAAAGCAACTTTTCCTTCTAATTTAGCCATTTTATTGTTCTCCTTTTCTAAACTAAATTTATATATGCAAGCAATCATTTGCTTTGCCATTAATTTTAAATACTATTTAATTGTTAGAACTTCTGAACTCCATCAGGTGTTTCAATTTCTACTGGATGTTTCTTCCAGTTAACACAAACCATCCAGAGCCACAATAACATACCAACACCAAGATATACACCAAAGCAGACCCAAGAATCAATACCCTGACCAAGTGTACAGAAGAATGCAATAGTGACTGCAATCAACATTGCAAGAAAACGGAAAGCATCTCCACCCTTTACAGTATTTGCACTTACCCAATCAGGATGTTTTCTATGAATACAGATAGCTGAAATCATAGTGAGCGCATAAGCACAAGCACATCCGAAACTCATCAAGTTAAAGAATGCACTCATGAAGTCAGATGAGTTCTGTAATACGATAAATATTAATGATAATACTAATAAGAAGATGTTAGGTAATAATGGTTGCTGGTTCTTGTTTACCTTTGCGAAAACTTTTGGTAAGAAGTTCTTATTCGCCATTGAATATAACATACGTACTGTTGACATCCAGAAACCAAGTAATGAAGCCCCCATACCAAGCAAGCAAGAAAGAATACCAACGATAATAGGCCAGAATGTCCATCCTAATACTTTCTGCATAGTCAAAATAGTTAAGAAACCATCCTGTGCAAGGGTTGTATGAACGCCCTGTAATCCATCTAATCCTGCAACACAGAAATAGTAGAATACATAGATGCAGCCACAAGTAAGAATTGAACCACAGATTGCTTTCTTAGAGTTCTTGATTGGGAAGTCCCCTTCTTCAACCATCTGAGGTACTGTTTCAAATCCAAAGTATGGTGTAATCAATAACGCCATACCAATGATCCATCCAGGAATACCATTGACAGAGATTAGAGTTGACTGGAAGATATTTCCAAAGTTAGATAAATGCCAATGTCCTGAGAATAGTAATAAGAAACCAGTAATGATAGTAACTGCAATATTACAGAAAAGCATACCTGCCTGAGCCTTTACTAAGAACTGAACGTTCTGAATACTCATAAAGAAATACAAAACAAGTAATACTGCAGCACAGCCTACCATGCCCCATGTACCAAGACCTAGATTTAATGTCTTATTGATCCATGTCATGATAGCCATAACAACGGCTGGTGGTACTGAAATCCAAGCTGCCATGATCAGCCATGAAGCTAAGAATCCAACATGTTTGTTGATACCAACAGTATTGTAGATTAATTCCCCACCACCAGTGTGGAAAATAGATGCCAATTCACTATATACAAGTGCGATTGGTAAAATAGCGACAGTCATAAGTGCGAATGCAAGGAATGTCCCGCTTCCACAATAACCATAGAATACAGAGTCCCAATAGTTTACAAATGTAAAGATAGAACCTGTTGCAACGGTGTAAACGAAAATCAGCTTAAGACTTTTATTTAAGCCACCCTTGCTTTCTTTGTTGTCCATAAAACAACCTCCTCCATAATTGCAATCGAGAATAGTTGAGGAGCAGGATTACTGCAAAAAAAAAACGTTCTCTCAAAGAGATACCAGAAAACCATTCATTATATGAGATATGTCCCTTCACATAATCTCGCAATCAACTATTCAATTGAAATGATATCACTCACATATTTGGTATGGTAGCACTTACATTTCTACCAGTCAAGCAAATGGGTGAAATGAAATTTTAAAGTATTCTCTTTATTAAATAACACAAAAAAGAAGGATTTTTTAATATTTTAATCCTCCATGTTTAATATAAGTGGATCTTTAAAAAGTATTATAATCACTCATATTACTCTCATTATTAGAAGTGATATATTATATCAACATATGTCATATTCAACTTACAAGTCTAGTGCCCGGAAATGTTTAGTTAATACCGATGATTTCATCACACAAAAAAACTGACCTATTCGGTCAGTTTAGTCTCTTTTTCTACAAATAATATGTATTGGAGTCCCTTCAAATCCAAAACGATCTCTTAAGCAGTTTTCTAGATAACGCTTATATGAGAAATGCATGAACTTAGGATCATTAACAAATAATACAAATGTCGGTGGCTGTACTGCAACCTGGTTGGCATAATAAATCTTAAGTCTTCCACCTTCAAATGTAGTAGTAGGATTCATTGCCTGAGCATCTACAATAACATCATTTAATACACTTGTAGTCACACGTTTATGAGCATTCATATAAGCTTCTACAATCAAATCAAATAATGTATTAATACGCTGTTTCTTTAAAGCACTGACAAAAGCAATACGTGCATAGTCAAGATATTTGAACTGTTCTCTTAAACTCTTTTCCATCTTAGCCATTGTCTTTTCATCTTTAGTAACAGCATCCCATTTATTAACAACTAAAACAACAGATTTACCTAATTCATGTGCATACCCTGCAACATGCTTATCTTGTTCAATGATTCCTCTTTCGCCATCAACAACACAAAGGATAACATCACTCTGTTCTACGGCCTTTAAAGCACGTAATACAGAATATTTTTCAATATTCTCATAGACTTTACCCTTCTTACGCATACCTGCTGTATCGATGATTCTATACTTATAACCATCTTTTTCAAACGCTGTATCAATCGCATCTCTTGTTGTTCCTTCAATATTAGAAACAATAACACGATCTTCACCTAAAATCGCATTTGTAAGAGAAGATTTACCAACATTTGGTCTACCAATAATAGATACCTTGATTTCATCTTCTTCAAACTCATCTTCTTCATCTGGAAGCACTCTAATAACTTCATCAAGAAGATCCCCTACACCAATACCATGAGCACTTGATACAGGAATTGGTTCACCAATACCTAAACTATAGAAATCATAAATGTTATCTCTAAATGCCACATCATCAATCTTATTAACAGCTAAAAGTACAGGTTTACCTGATTTCTGAAGCATTCTTGCTACAAAATTATCTTCACTTGTTAAACCTTCACGACCATTAACTACAAAGATAATAACATCTGCTTCTTCAATCGCAATCTCAGCCTGAGTCTTAATCTGTTCTGTAAAATCAGCATTCTTTAATTCAATACCACCGGTATCAATAATTCTAAATTCTTTTGTAAGCCAGCTCGCTTTTGCATAAATACGGTCTCTTGTAACACCTGGTACGTCTTCTACAATAGAAACACGTTCACCAATAATACGGTTAAATAATGTAGACTTTCCTACATTTGCACGACCTACAATCGCAACAATACCTTTTTTCATATTTCGCCTCCTTATTGAGTCTTCTTTTCGACTAAATTCATAATATGTGCAACAACTTCATCAATAGTCATATCTGAAGTATCAATCTCAATTGCATCATCTGCTTTCTTTAATGGAGAAATCTCACGTGTCATATCTGCTTCATCACGTGCCGCTACTTCCTTCTTGATTTCATCAAGATCAGAATTCAATCCACGACTTAAATTTTCATTATGACGACGTAAAGCACGGCATTCAATAGATGCCACCTGATAGATCTTTAGCTGTGCATTTGGCAATACAACAGTTCCAATATCTCTACCATCAAGAATAACGCCACCTTCTTTGGCCATTTCTCTTTGTTGTGCTACTAAATATGTTCTTACTTTAGAATAAGCAGAAACAATAGATGCACCTGCACTAATTTCATTGACACGAATATCTGTAGTTACATCACGATCATTTAAATAGACAGTGTTATCAGGCATTAATTTAATCTTAATTTCTGGTAATAAACGACAGACAGCATTTTCATCATGGAAATCAACACCCTTCACAAGTGCATAATATGCCACACAACGATACATTGCACCTGTATCAATATAGGTATAACCTAGATTATTTGCAACTCTCTTAGCAATCGTAGACTTACCTGCAGCTGCAGGTCCATCAATCGCAATAGCAATTTTCTTCATTCTAAAATCCCCCTAAATATTCAGAAAAGTCATGATAATAAATACAATCACCGCAATCACAAGTAATGCAATCGCACCATTCAAAATCTTTATGAATTTTGTATCTTCTTGTTTTTCAGGTAATGGTGCTTTCTTTTGTGCATGTTTCTTTTCATAGTTTGGTGCACTTCTCACTACTGGTTCAGTTTTTACTGGTTCACGATGTGGTATTTCTTCGCTGTACTTTCTAAAAGCTTCAACATCTTCTTCAGGTGACATAGCAGCCAGCTTGTCCATCAGGCTACCACCCTTCACTGCATGCCCTCTTCTTAACTCAGACGTATGATAATCACAGATAGTATCCTGTGAAGAAGCATCCTCTTTCATTTGATTCAAAATATCAAGACGTGTATTCATACGTGTTCTTGTTGCACTGAGACGATTCTCATGCAATGATTCAAATGGGTTGCTTTCATATTTGAGTGTTTCATATGTCTTTGGTTCTAGACTTTCACGATGATTTGACTTTGGTATAAATGATAAGAAATCATCATCAGCATCATCTTCTTCATGAGGCACATAACCAGCATCATCATCGATATTGTCACGTAAATCCTTATACTTAGACATTCTTGTCTGTTCTGACATAAATTTCACCACCTAATCGTATCTATTATAGCATACCTATAAAATTAAGAAAATAACTTTCAAAAAACCTCATAATCCGTTATAATAGATGTATATGAAATAAGGAGGATATGTAAATGAAAGTTAAAGTTAATGAAGGCTGCTTAGGTTGCGGTGCTTGCGCAGGAATCTGCCCAGATGTTTTCGAATTAGATGACGAAGGATTAGCAAAAGTAATCGTTGAAGAAACTGAAGATCCAGCTGTTCAGGATGCTATCGATGGCTGCCCAGTTGGCGTAATTGAAGCTGAATAATAAAGCAAGAGGATGCTAGGCATCCTCTTTTATTTTTTGTTTGCGTTTTTCTTTTTTAAAGCCATTGTACGTAATACATTTACTTCATGTGGTTTTAAACGACGATAAGTACCAGGAGTTAATCCCTTTAAGTCGATTGGCCCAATCATGATTCTTCTTAAACGCTTTACAGGATGTCCTACTTCTTCGAACATCTTCTTGATCTGTCTGTTCTTACCTTCTACTAAACGAATCATCAACATAGTTGTCCCATGTTCTTCATCATTTCCAGTAATCGCAATTTCACAAGGTAATGTTTTAACACCTTCTAGATAGATACCTCTTTCTAGCTGGTTCTTTTCAGCCTTAGTAAGTAATCCCTTAACAGATACTTCATAGACTTTTTCTAAATGACTAGATGGATGCATAATAAGGTTCGCAAATTCACCATCATTTGTCATAAATAAAGCACCTGTTGTATCATAGTCAAGTCTTCCTACTGGATAAACTCTTTCATTACTATCTGCAAAATAATCAGCAACACATGTACGATCATGTTCATCACTCATAGTACATACGCATTTTTCTGGTTTATAGAATAAATAATATACTTTATCTTCTTTATTAATAACTTTTCCATTGACACAGATTGTATCTTTCTTAGTTACCTTAGTACCAAGTACTGTTACAACTTCACCATTCACTGTCACTTTACCCTGCTGGATCAGTTCTTCAGCCTTACGACGTGAAGTATAACCACTCTGTGCAATCACTTTTTGTAATCTTTCTTCCATTATTCCACCCTTTCTTTTCCATTAAATAATCTACACGAAATCGTCCTTAAATTCAACAAAATATTCATCATAATCATGATGTCTATTAATCATCTTGATTGTATCATCAAGTCCATGATTCTTTAAATAGACAAGCATAAAACGAAGTAAGGCACGTGTTTCAGGATGTAATATATATGAATATTGTCCTGATTCATAATATTGTAAAGGAAAGGCATCTGTATAATTCTTTCCTTCATAAATCTTGCTTGCTGCAACTCTATCACAGAACATCTCTAGCACATAATTATAAGGCATTTTAGCAGGGACCTGACCCTTTCTTGTAAAATCCACCCAGTATTCCCAATGATGCTTATTACGGCCTTTATGATGTAGCCAGGCTGTTGAGTAGCCTTTCTCATTTCTTTCAGCACTATTAGGAGAATATGTTCCCTTATAATACTTAATACCTGTAATAAATTCAGTAGGAGAATATTTAGATAAGTCATGTAATAAGCCTTGCTTATATAAGTGTACTTTAAAGCATAGCTTTCCTACTAATATCTTATGTCTTGTTATTGTTTTAAAATGTCCCAAAATATGCACTGTATTTTCCTCATTTATGTGTGTTTCCCACTATAACACAAAATCATTCTTAAGTATATGTCTTTTCTTTTTATAATTCAATGATATAATGGTAGAGAATTGGAGGTAAAACTATGGCATTTCACATTGAAATAGAAACAAATATTGATGATGCTTCACTTGATGTAGAAAGCTGTGAGGAGGTTATTACTTTCTTGGAGAATTCCTACGAAAATGTGAGAGCAGAAATATATAGCTACTGCTTAGGTATGCGTACATTAAGATATGCATTAATAAGTATTGTCGTATTAGGAATCCTTTTCTTTATTAGTCATTCTAAGTTATTCTTATTTGGAATGCCAATCGTGACACTGATGATCATGCTTGGTACCATTTCTCTTGCAGAATCAACTTCCGTGGCTGTAAAGAAACAGGTTAAGGAAAAGATTGAATATTATAAACGTCGTTTAAAACTATTAAAAGAATGTAAACTATAAAAAAGTCAGAAACTAATTCGTTTCTGGCTTTTCTTCTACCTTTTCCTGATATTTTGTGTTGAAGATATCTTCTTCATCAAATTCAGATTCAATTTCTTTAAGTTCTGGTAATTCATCCAAGCTTTTTAAATTAAAAGCATCCATGAATTCATCAGTCACACCATATAAGACAGGTTTACCTGGTGAATCATCACGACCTATTTCTTTAATAAGGGCTTGTGCTAAAAGCTTACGAATCATTGATTCACAGCCTACTCCACGTATTTCTTCAATACGAATTCTAGTAACAGGCTGATAATAAGCCACAATAGCCAATGTTTCTAAGGCAGACTTAGATAGCTTTCTACCACTTGTAGTCATCATCTTCTTATAATAGACATCATGCTGTGGTAATGTCACCATCTTATAAGTACCACCAAAATCACATATATCTACACCCTTGATTGTTTTAGAAGCATAAAGAGAGAGTAATTCATCCATCAATTCGTAAGCTTCCTTCTTAGTGATTTCTAATGTATCCGCAATATCTTTAATTGTAATGCCTTCATCACCATAGATATAAAGCATACCTTCTATGACTGATAAATACTCATTATTGTCCATAGTCTGTTCCTTTCAAATAAATCTTTTCAAAATTACCACTTTGAGTAATCAATAACTCACTGTTTTTTACTAAGACAAGAATAGAAAGGAATGTCACTATCGCAAAATAGCGGTCTCCTTCATCAAACAAGTCTTCAAAATCAACAGTTTTACCTTTGTGACGCAAGAAATAGCTTCTGATCTGTTCTGTTCTTTCATCAATAGATATTTCTACACGTGCAATTTTAGATTCAAGAGGATGCAATAGAGCACGTCTTTGCATAACTCTCTGCATCGCCTTGATGAGATCATATACTTCCATTCCTTCAGGAATAGTTTCTTCACCACTAGGAAGATACTCTTCTAAAGCTGAAGGTATTTTAGAATGCATTGTCTGACGCAAGTCATAAGAGGCTTCAAAGGCTTCTAAGATACCATTGATGCGATTCTTTTCAATCAGTCTTTCAATCATTCTCTTTCTTTCTGCTTCATAATCATCTTCTTCATCTATTTCTGGCTTAGGAAGAAGTAATTTACTTTTCATTTCAA
>ERZ831634.1567-NODE-1567-length-23202-cov-31.354906_pt1 | contig 23202 bp, 16 predicted proteins | sample MGYA00519953_ERZ831634 | MGnify/ENA primary metagenome ERZ831634 (study PRJEB31850, sample SAMEA3708718) | human gut metagenome | biome: human gut; feature: human-associated habitat; material: faeces | place: China | collected 2014 ... | reverse complement strand
AAACACCCCCCAAAAACGCTCTCCCATTTCAAACAAGTGAAGGGGTTAATTCCGAACCACGAAAACGGAAGCCTTTCACTTGTACTTTGAAAACTGAATACACAGGTCACTAAGACTTTATTTCTGATGAATTTAGCCACCTTATTGGGTACGCCGAGACTTCTGAATATCAGAATAGCGAGAACTCCCTATATAAATAACAGGTTGCCCCTGTTATGGCGATGACAGTCAGAATGATAATGATACTTCCCTACGGGGCTGGCGGAAAACCCGGCAGAGGTAAAACTCCTATGATACAGATTAGCTATCTGTTCCTTAGTGACTTCCCACAGCGTCTTGCACGGCAAGGGGTATTGAGAATAAATATTGCCACGACCGATTAGGAAATGAATCGGTCAGGTACATAGCCGAAAAGCTATGAATTTTAAGAAAGGAGGACAACAAAGTGTCAAACTGCAAAACGATTGCAATATGCAATCAAAAAGGCGGAGTGGGAAAAACAACCACTACGGTAAATCTCGGTGTAGGTCTTGCAATGCAGGGCAAGAAAGTATTGCTCATAGACGCAGACCCACAGGGCGACTTAACTACTTGCCTCGGTTTGCAGAATACAGATGACTTGGGTATCACGCTTGCAACGAAGCTAACAGATGTAATAAATGAAACGATGACTAACCCTAGCCGATGTTTACAGCCATATCATTGACGAGGACAGACGCTACAATGCACAGAAATTTGAGGAACAGTTCTACAATGCCAAAGGACTGAAAAATGTTGAAGAAGGCAAAACTGCTCCTATGCCAAAGTTTGAAACCTCCGTTGAATTTCTTGACCCGATGGCAGAGGTTCAGGAAACTCCTGTAGAGGAAGAAGAAAATTCCGATGACAACAGTGTAGAAGAAAATGCTTCTCTGATTGCAAAGCTGTTATCCAACCCGGAAGCAGCGGCGTTGTTAAAGGCATTGGCAAAAACAATATAGACCGAAAAAATGGCAATCCGCAAGGGTTGCCATTTTAATGCCCAAATAAAGCCTTGAAATTGATACTCAAAATCAGTATAATAAAAACACGAATTTGATAAGATACTCGAAAATAACGAAAAAGTGCTACGGCGATTTAGCACTCGCAACGAGTATCAGATTAACTGAATGATGTCCCCCAAAAATCTTTGCATTTGCTAATACCTTGCTAAAATGAAGGGAAAAAACGGCGTAAAATTAGCAGATTTCATAAGAGAAATTATTAACACTAAAATTTCGGAAAAGCCAGTAAAATCAAGGATTTTTGAGGATTTCGAGGGAATAAGAAAAGCCCCTCCGAGACTTCTCCTAAGCGGAAGGTCGGGGGTTCAAATCCCTTTTGGCGCGCCAGAAAAGGACAGATTTCGTTAGAAATCTGTCCTTTTCAACTAAATCCACCCTTGCGGGTGGGTGAAATATTGCTTCGCAATATGAAATACGCTTTCAGCGTATGAAATCGCTGCGGCGATGGGTGGATTTAATTTCATTTTCTGCGTAGCCGAAAATTTCATCAAAACCGTAGGTTTTGATTTCATCGTGAGCAACGCGAACGATTTCATTAAAAATTCCGAGAGTTCAACTCTATCCACAAAAAACATAAAAACATCTTTTCTGTACCCCACAGCTACAAGCAATGCCGAAAGCCTTTGTTTTCAAGGGCTTTCGGTTTTTTATTTTTGTCAAAAACGAGAAAAACGAAAAAGCCACAGTTTTTCATTGGCTGTTTTTCCGTCTGCTAATTGAATTTATGACTGATGTCGTCCGCCTTTCGGGCGGATTTTTTTATGTTATCCGATGCGTATTTTTGTGATTGAAAAATTTAAAACGTGCAAAAGTGCGCATTTACGGTTCAATAATATTGCATATTAGATAACAAAACGGGCACACTATAAGCACAAACGCTGAATTTTATTGCGCGATATTGACTGTATTTGAACGTTTTTGTATAATTAAGGCACAACGGAGATATCGGAGGTGTGAATATGCTTACAACCGACAGAAGAGCGCAGATACTTGAAATTCTGCGTCAGAACGGCTCGGTTACCGTTTCAAAGCTTGCCGAAAAATTCGAAACAAGCGAATCTACGATAAGGCGTGACCTTTTGGCTCTTTCCCAGCTCGGAAAAATAAACAAGGTTCACGGCGGAGCGACTGTTCTCGGACAGGAATTTCTCCACAACGAGGAGGATTTCAACAAAAAATCGCTGATGAACATAAACGAAAAGGAAGCAATAGCAAAATATGCCGCTTCGCAGATAAATGATGACGATTTCGTTTTTATCGACGCAGGCACGACCACCTTTCTTATGACCAAATATATTTCCTCTTCCAAAGCAACCTTTGTAACCAACGGAATCGCCCACGCAAAGGAGCTGACGGCCAAGGGCTGCAAGGTTTTTGTTATCGGCGGTGAATTAAAAAGCACAACCGAGGCAATCATAGGCTTAGTAGCCGCTTCAAATCTTCAGAAATATAACTTTTCAAAAGCGTTCATCGGAACAAACGGTGTCAGCGAAAAGCAGGGCTTTACAACCCCTGACACCGAGGAGGCAATGCTGAAAGCCGTTGCCATAGAGCGAAGCTTTGTAACCTATGTGCTTTGCGACCACACAAAGTTCGGAAAAGTTTCGGCGGTATCATTTTCACCGGTTGCAGCGGCGTGTATAGTCTGCGACAAATGCGATGACGAACAGCTTAAATCAAAAACGGTAGTGAAGGAGGTAACTGCTTAATGGTTTACACCGTTACTCTGAATCCGGCTCTCGACTATGTGATGAAGCTCAAAGCTCTCAGAACCGACGACATAAACCGCACGGACGGCGAAGAAATCTATTACGGCGGAAAAGGCATCAACGTGTCGGTCATACTCACACAGCTCGGAATTCCCAACACGGCACTCGGCTTTCTCGGAGGCTTTACCGGAAAAAAGCTTGAAGAAATGCTCAAGAACGACAATGTTAGCTGCGACTTTAATTATCTTAAAAACGGCGATACGAGAATAAACGTCAAAATCAAGGCCGACAAAGAAATTGATTTGAACGCCTGCGGCCCCGAAATCACAAAAGAGGATATGCAGAGCTTTTTAAGAAAGCTTGACGGCATAAAGAGCGGAGATTATCTTATCCTCGCAGGCTCTATCCCGAATACCCTCCCCGATGACATTTACGAGCAAATACTCGAGAGAGTCGGCGACAGAAATATAAACTGCGTGGTTGACGCAACGGGCGATTTGCTCAAAAACGTGCTCAAATACAAACCGTTTTTAATAAAGCCGAATCATCACGAGCTCGGCGACCTGTTCTCGGTCCAAATAAAGAGTGATGACGACATTGTGAAATATTCGAAAAAGCTTCAGGAAATGGGTGCTAAAAACGTACTTGTTTCAATGGCAAAGGACGGCGCAATGCTTACGGACGAAAACGGAAGCGTCCACAAAATAGGCAACGCAAAGGGCAAGCTCATAAACTCCGTCGGTTGCGGAGACAGTATGGTAGCAGGCTTTACGGCAGGATATATCAAGACCGCCGACTATTCCTACGCTTTAAGACTCGGCTCGGCGTGCGGAAACGCAACGGCCTTTTCAGAAAAGCTTGCAACCCGTGAAGAAATTGAACGCGTCTTTAACGCGGAGTATAAATAAGGAGGAATACTTATGAAAATCATCGACTTATTAAAAAATGATGCGATTGCTCTTAATGTTTCTCTCACCGACAAGGAAGAGGCAATCGACAAGCTGATTTCCCTGCACGAAAAGGCAGGAAATCTTGCCGACAAGGCGGCGTACAAGGAGGCTATCCTTGCAAGAGAGGCTCAGGGCTCGACCGCAATCGGAGAAGGAATTGCCGTTCCGCACGCAAAATCGGACAGCGTAAAGACTCCCGGTCTTTCGGCGATAACGGTTCCGAACGGCGTTGATTACGGTGCTCCCGACTCCAAGCCCTCGGACATTTTGTTTATGATTGCCGCTCCCGTTGACGGAGATTTACATCTCGAAATACTCTCCCGTCTTATGGTAATGCTTATGGAACCGGAATTTTGCGCGGCTCTACGGGGCGCAAAAACGACGGACGAATTTTTAGAAATAATCGACAAAAAGGAAGCGGAGAAATACCCCGAGGAAGCGGTAAAGCCCGAAGTAAAGCCTAAGGGTTACAGAATACTCGCAGTTACAGCCTGTCCGACGGGCATAGCGCATACCTATATGGCGGCAGAGGCACTTGAAAAAGCGGGCGAAAAATCAGGCTATCCGCTCAAAGCCGAAACCAACGGCTCCGGCGGTGCTAAAAACGTGCTCACAAAAAAGGAAATCGAAGAATGCGACGGAATAATCATTGCCGCAGATAAAAACGTCGAAATGGCACGTTTCGACGGCAAGCCGGTTGTAAAGACCTCGGTTTCAAACGGAATAAACAAGCCCGAGGAGCTTATCAAAAGAATCGTTGACGGAAAAGCCGCGATATATCACGCCGACGAAAGTGAAAAGCAGCCTATTGATGACGACGAAAAGGAAAGCGGTTGGCACAAACTATATAAGCATCTCATGAACGGTGTTTCGCATATGCTCCCGTTCGTTGTCGGCGGCGGAGTTCTCATAGCTCTCGGCTTCCTGTTCGATACGCTTGCAGGCAATGCCGATGTCGGCGGAACCTTCGGCTTCACAAGTCCCGTTGCGGCAATCGTGTTCTGGATAGGCAAAGCGGCATTTGCGCTTATGCTCCCCATCCTTTCGGCTTATATCGCATCGTCTGTTGCCGACAGACCGGGTCTTTTGCCCGGTATGATAGGCGGCGTATTTGCGGCAAACGGTTACACCTTCAGCTCGCTGATTGAAAACCAAAGCCTTACCGGAGACGACAAAGCGGTGTCGGGCTTTCTCGGTGCTCTGCTCGCAGGCTTCCTTGCCGGTATTATTGTAAATCTCCTCAAAAAGGCATTTTCTTGGCTTCCGAAATCAATGGACGGAATAAAGCCCGTATTTATATATCCTCTTTTCGGCACGCTTATCATGGGCCTTCTTATGTGTCTTGTAAACCCTGTTATAGGCGTTGTCAACTCCGGTCTTTCCTCGTTCCTCTCGTCGCTCGGCGATACAAGCAAAATACTCCTTTCCATAGTACTTGCGGCAATGATGGCAACGGATATGGGAGGCCCGTTCAACAAGGCGGCTTATGTTTTCGGCACGGCTGCAATAGCCGACGGCAACACATGGATTATGGCGGCTGTTATGATAGGCGGTATGGTTCCCCCGATTGCAATCGCACTTTCGACAACCTTCAACAAGAAGAAGTGGACATCGGAAGAAATCAAATCAGGCCCCGTAAACTATCTTATGGGTCTGTGCTTCATTACGGAGGGTGCTATCCCCTACGCCGCTTCCGACCCGGTCAGAGTTATCCCCTCATGCTTAGTAGGCTCTGCTGTCGCAGGTGCTCTTACATCACTGTTCAACGTTACATGCCCCGCACCTCACGGCGGAATCTTCACATTTATAGTATGTGACCATCCGCTTCTCTATATCGTAGCCCTTATTGCAGGCTCGGTTGTCGGAGCGCTGATGCTCGGTCTTCTTAAAAAGGATCGTAAAGAATCCGTATAACAAACAATCAAAAACCGTGCCGAGGGGCGGCGTCCTCTCGGCAGGTATTAAACATAAGGAGAATTATTATGGTACAGAAAACTTTTACAATCACTAATAAAATGGGACTTCATATGCGTCCGGCAAACACCTTTGTAACGGAAATGTCTAAATTCTCTTCGGAAGTTGACATTGTTTTCGGAGGTAAAAGGATCAACGGCAAGAGCATTATGAATATAATGGCAGGCTGCATCAAATGCGGAAGCGAAATCACCGTAGAGTGCAGCGGCGCAGACGAAAACGAAATGCTCAAAAAAGCCGAAGAGCTTATCACATCGGGCTTCGGCGAAGAATAATATTGCCGCGGCTTAATGAAAGGGTGGGTTTAATGCTTAAAGGAATCGGCGCATCTCAAGGCTTCGGAATCGGCAAGGCCGTTGTTATAAGGGACACAAACCTTGACTATTCATCCGTAAAATTTACCGATTCGGATCATCAAAAAAAGCGTCTGCACTCGGCAGTCGCCGACTTTTCCGACGAAACAAAATCACTTGTGGCGGACCTTAAAAAGAATGCCGGAAATAAAGAGGCGGAGATACTCGAGGGACATCTTGTTATGCTTGAGGACCCGTTTATGCTCGCACAGATGGAAGAAGCAATCGACAACGGCTCTGTTGCCGAAGCGGCGGTTGACAGCATATGCACGATGTTTATCAATATGTTCTCCGGCGTTGACGACGAGCTTACGCGCCAACGTGCCTCGGATGTAAAGGATATAAGAGACAGCCTTTTGCGCATTCTTCTGGGTGTAAAAAGTGTGGATATTTCATCCGTACCGAAGGGCTCTGTTCTCATCGCCAAGGATTTCACCCCGTCCATGACGTCACAAATAAACAGGGAAAATGTTTCCGCAATTATCACCGAGGTCGGCGGCGTTACGAGTCACAGCGCAATACTCGCCCGTGCCATGGGCATACCCGCCGTTTTGTCGGTCGTCAATGCGGTTGAAAAAATCTCGGACGGCGATATGATTATTGCAGACGGCTTCAAGGGGAAAGTATTTACCGACCCAACAGAGGAAGAGCTTGAAGAATACAGAACCAAGCAGGCGGCATATCTGAAGGAAAAAGAAAGCCTCAACGAATACTTCTCAAAAGAAACCGTTACAAAATCCGGCGTAAAAAAGCATGTGTACGGCAACATCGGCAAGGCTGAGGACGCACAGAACGTATTGCAAAACGGCGGCGAGGGCATAGGCCTCTTCAGAACGGAATTCCTGTTTATGGACAGAGCCTCTCTTCCCACGGAGCAGGAGCAGTACGAAGCATATTCAACCGTCGCAAAGATAACGGACGGCAAGGAGGTTATCATTCGCACACTCGATATAGGCGGAGATAAAGCGATAGATTACCTTAAAATCGAAAAAGAGGACAACCCGTTTCTCGGACACCGCGCGATAAGATACTGCCTTGACAACCCCAAAATTTTCAAAATTCAGCTTCGTGCAATTCTCCGCGCAGCGGTTTTCGGAAACATAAAGGTTATGCTTCCGCTTGTAACGACACTTGACGAGGTTCGCAGAGCAAAAGCCCTTATCGAAGAATGCAAAGATGAGCTTAAAAATGAGGGTCTTAAATTCGCCGACATTCCCGTGGGCGTTATGATAGAAACTCCGTCGGCGGCAATAATTTCCGATTTGCTTGCAAAAGAGGTTGATTTCTTTTCCATCGGCACAAACGACCTGACGGGCTACACCATGGCTGTTGACAGAGGAAACGCCGCTGTTTCAAAGCTGTATGACCCGATTCAGCCTGCGGTTCTGCGCCTTATCGAAACGACGATCAAAAACGCCAAAAAGGCAGGCATCCCCGTCGGAATGTGCGGAGAAGCGGCAGCCGATACACGTCTTATTCCCTTGCTTTGCAAATGGGGGCTTGACGAATTTTCGGTAACGCCCTCTTCGATTTTGCACACAAGAAAAAGTATATGCGAATGCGAATAACAGAGAATCTCCCGCATCTTATTTTATATAATCAAGCAGCTGAGCTCTCGTGAAGCACCTCAAAACAATATATTTTGATACAGAAACGGCCAAAACCCCTCGGATATGCGTCTGCATTATCCGAGGGGTTAAGTGCATTATTATATGAAAAACCGTTTATTTTAAGCAAAACCTACTCATAACGAGCTAATAATCAACATTATCTTGCTTTTTTGTATGCTATATGATATTATTGGTATACATACTAATAATATTATAAACAGGTGATATATTTGCGTAGAAACAGCAGTGAAACAAAAAGAAAAATCTTAACGGCGTGCGTTCGGTTGTTTTTGGAGGAGGGCTACAAAAGCACCTCCGTCAGTCGAATAGTCGAGGAAGCAGGCGTCGCAAGGGGCAGCTATTTAAATCTGTTTCCGACCAAGGACAAAATCTTGCTGGATTTGACCGAATCGATGTTCGGCGGTCAATTTGACGTGGCGAGGAGTATTGCGGACAAAAAGCTGCCGCCCGTATACGCCTATGCGGTGGAAACGTCTCTTCAGCTCACGCTAACGGAGCTTAACGAGAACCTGCGAGAAATCTATATTGAAGCATATTCTCAACCCGACACGGCGGAATTCATCTATCTGCACACCACGGCGGAATTAAAGCAGATTTTCGGAGCAAATTTCCCCGATTACAGCGAAAGTGACTTTTACGAAATGGAAATCGGCACGGCAGGACTTATGCGTAACTATATGGCTCGCAAATGCGATATTCATTTCCCGTTGGAGCGCAAGCTCAGCAGGTTTCTGGCGGCATCAATGAGAGTATATCGTGTCCCGGAGGAAGAACAGGCAAAGGTGCTTGCTTTTATCGGCTCGATTGATATTCGGGAGCTTGCCGTTACGGTTATGCATAAGCTGTTTGCCATGCTTGAAATGAAATATGACTTTAAGCTGTCTACGGACGGCGAAACGGAGGAAAGAAGATGAGAACAGGGAAAAAACTGCTCACAGGTATGCTTTTGGTGCTTTTCATTGTTTTTGTCGCAGGATGCGGCAAAGCGAAAAAAACCGGTGCCGTGTTGCCGGAGGTGCGCAACAGCGGCACGGCGGTTCAGTGGAAATACAGCGATGAAGCCGACTGGCGCGACCTTGTGGCACTTACCGAGCTGCGAGGTGCTGCCGGGGAAAACGGCAAGGACGGAATTAACGGAGTTGACGGGAAAGACGGTAAGAACGGAACAAACGGCGAGAACGGAACAAACGGCGAGAACGGAAAAGACGGCATTAACGGCACCGACGGTAAGAACGGCACCGACGGTAAGAACGGTGCCGACGGTAAGAACGGTGCCGACGGTAAGAACGGTGCCGACGGTAAAGACGGCAAAGACGGCATAGACGGGAAAGACGGAGCCGACGGCAAGAACGGCATTAACGCCAAAAACATAGAGGTGCAGCGAACCGAAACCCACATACAGTGGCGATATGAGGGCGACGAGTGGCAGAATCTCGTTGCGATAGCCGATATAGAGGGCCCCGCCGGACAGAACGGAACGGACGGTGCAAACGGAAAAACTCCGGAATTTCGCGTAAGCGAAAATATCCTGCAATGGCGTTATGTCGGCGACGAGATTTGGCTGAACCTTTACGATCTTACCGCATTAAAAGGTGCGGATGGCAAGGACGGAGCCGACGGTATAAACGGGAAAGACGGAGCCGACGGTAAGGACGGAATAAACGGGCAAAACGGTAAAGACGGCAAAGACGGTAAAACACCTTTTATCGGTGAGAACGGCAACTGGTGGATAGGAGAAATCGACACAGCCGTAAAAGCCGCAGGTGTTGACGGAGAAAAGGGAGATAAAGGAGACACCGGCGAAAAAGGCGACAAAGGAGATAAAGGTGATAAAGGCGACAAGGGCGACCCCGGTCAGAACGGCGCCTGCTCCGGATATTTTTATGCAGAAACAAGAATTCCGAGAGTATTTCTCAATAACGGCAACGCAGCTTTAAGCGTCTATGAAAAGGTAAACAGCGGAGACCTGATATCCACTTATCTTGATAAGATTACGCTCAAAAAAGGTCATGTTTACAGCGTCACCATAAGCGGCTCTCTCCAGGTGGTATCAAACGAGTCCAACAACAGCGGTAATTACTCCATCCAGATGACAGACGGCTATGACGACGACCTTTGCCGTGAGGTTACACGCATAAAACGTGACGGCGAAAAAATAGCGCAGACAAACGACCAACATTCCTTTAATTTCACCAGAATTTACGACGCCTCGGACGAGGATATAACGCTGTACTTCATGTTTGAACAGTCGGCATACAATACCCGTCTCGAGAGCTTCAAAGGCACAATCACAATAACCGCTCTTGATTAAGTTTACATAACGGAGGTAGCAAGAAATGAAAAAACGACTACTAAGTATCCTGCTCGCCTTTTGTATAGTGATGAGCTTTGTACCGATGATGGCAAGCGCAATTGAGATTTACATTGACTTGACCATTGTCGGTCAGGCAAACTTAACGCTCGAGGTTGTGTCGGGCGACAGCATTGACAATATCAAGGAGAAAATTCAGGAAAAAACAGGCTTTTCTCCCGATGCGCAAAGACTGTTTTTTGGCGAAAAAGAGCTTGAGAACGGGCGCACGCTGGCAGATTACAATATTCAGAAGGAAAGCACGCTGCGCTTGCGTTTGCAAAAGACGATACAGCTCGGCACAGACGCACTAAGTAAAAATGTAAACACAGCGACCGCACCGACCGTGTATTTCGGGCAAGACCATGAAAATAATCCCGGTGCATGGCGCGTCATCGACTATGACGGAAACAGTGCAGCCGGCACAGCCGGGAATATGACCCTGCTTGCGGCAAATAACATGGGGTTGTCAAAGTTCGGTGCGAGCAACGCTTATGCGGACAGCGCGTTGAAAGAGGCAATAGACGCGCTTGCGGATAAGCTGACGGCGAAAGAAACCGATGCTGTTGAAAAACGGACCCTTGCAAGCGGAAACTACGATGGGGAAAATACCGACGGTGTAGCGGGTCCTGCGGTAAGCAATGCTGTTTTTTGGCCGCTTTCCTCAAAAGAGGCTAATGCGGTAAACAACGATTTGCGTGTCGTGGATCCCGAGCATCCGGGTTGGGCGTCAAGCTATTGGTGGCTGCGCTCCCCAGACGAAGACTATTCCACTGCCTTTGTGGCTGGTAGAGGTGAAGTCCGCTACTATGGTGGATACTCTACTTCCAAGGAGTTTGGCGTTCGTCCCGCTTTCGACTTGAATTTGGACTCTGTCCTCTTTGCATCCGCCGCCGTGGGCGGCAAGCCCGACGGAGGGCTGCAGCCCGTTTCCCCAAATTACACCGGAAACGAATGGAAGCTGACCCTTTATGACAGCAAGCGCAACAATTTCAGCAGAACTACCTGGGAGGTTTCCGCTTCCACCAAGGGCGGCACCGTAGAGATATCCTATACCGACGCAAAAACCGGCGCAAACGAATATATTTCCGCTCTGATCTTTGATGATGTCGGTAATGTAATCTATTACGGCCGCAGCAACGCCTCCCTCACAGAAAAAGACGGTACGGCACAGCTTACCATTCCTGCCGGCTTTGCCGAGGGTACCTATACCCTGGAGGTCTTCAACGAGCAGTACAACGGCGACCGCAAAACCGACCTTGCAAGCGGTTTCGCGGATGTTACGCTGACGGTTGAAAAGCGGGTCGACGAGCAGTTCACCCTCACCCCCGGCGGCAGATATTACTTCGATCTGTCAGCGGTGGAAATGCCCGGCACAACGCTCGAGACGCTGCCGGACAGCACACTTCATTATGTGCCTTTTACCTATGTGGGTACGGTGGATGCCTATTCGATGGAAAATGAAACCGATACCGCCAAGCAGCCCTACGAGCACAGCCTTTTTATTGCGGACTATAACGTGAAATGTTCTTTGCAGCGGGAGACGTTGGCAGAAATGAACCTGATTTATGGCCAGACCTATACAGCGAGTAACGTGAACTATACGCTCCGCGCCCCATCTGTTGGAGACCATCACCGTAATGAAGGAGAAGGCTCTGGTCTTGCACCAATTGACAATGAATGGGATACGATCTATCAGAAGTCAGCCGATTATATCAAAAACTGGTATAAAATGCGCTCTTTCGGCCAGGATATAGGTACTGGGAATGTCGAGGGAATGTATCTATCTCGTGGTGGACACTTCGCTGCACAGGCTACATTTTGGGCAAGGCCAACCCTTCCGGAGCGGGACATTGGTTTCCGCCCCGTCCTTGAGCTGCCGACAGATCTTGCCGCCGACAGCCTGAAAATAGTAGAGCTGCTAACGGGTGAATTTATGCCCGGCGAGCAGCAGAACTGGATCAATATCATCGTGAAAAAGGGCGAGAGCTTCAAAGCTCCCTCTGCCGAGGGACTGCCCCGCCCGGACGGCATTTCGGCAGATGCACAGCTATGGTGGGTAGACGAAAATTCAAACTTCTACAAGCCCGGCGATACCGTTCCCGCAGATGTTTCGGCACTTACCGCTTTATGGGGCGGCTTCGGTCTGTTTTTGGATCGGGGCGACGGTGCGGTGGAGGTCACGCCGGACAATTATACCGATATTTTCGGCGACGGAACTGCGTCCTTTGTTCTGCCTAAGGGCAAGAACTTTAGTACACTTAGGGATTCAGTGGATCTGACAGGCAAGGATATTTTGGAAATTTATTCGACCGGCAGGCTTGAAAGATACGGTTGTGTTTTCCCGAATCTGAAGCTCAAGAATGCCGACCTGACCTCTGTGCGCTTGAGCGAAAAGTATATCGGAAAGAGCAACCCGCTCTTTATCACGGCGGACGGAAAGAATACCGTCGAAAGCCTGAACGGAATTAGCAAGAGCAGGAACACCCTTTCCATTCTCGGCAACGGCTCGCTGACGCTGAACGGCGCACTGACGCTCAGCGAATACACCCAGTATGGCGGCGGCAGCGTCACCATGACGGACGGGCTCACGGCGTACTATCTTACCGTAGACAGCGGCTCGCTTACCGTAACGGGCGATCCGCAGGCCATTACGCTGCGGGATCAAGATATCGGCTATCTGGAAATGGGCGACGGTGCGCGGCTGTTCACGGGCTCTTCGGCACAGGATGCCACAGAGGCTGCCGTGCCGCAGCTTTCCGCTGAAATGCAAGAACTGTATCAGCGCTATCTGGCGGGTGACAACACGCTGACAAATGAAGAGTTTGCCGCGCTGAACAACGCACTCATAGAGCAGTTTAACGCTATCTCCCGGCAGATCCCGGGCAAGACCTATGTGCGTATCACGGGCGCTTGGGATGTGACTTATCAGCCCGGCACAAACGGCTCGGGCAATGCGGTCACAGATATTAAGTTCTATAACGATGCTCTCACGCTGCGAGGCGCTTTGTTCACTCGCACGGGGTACACGCAAGTAGGCTGGGCGACGACAGACGGCGGCGAAAAGGTGTACGGTCTTGATGATGTTTATACCAAAAACGAAGCTTTGACGCTCTATCCTGTTTGGAGCACGAATAAATACACAATAACCTTTGATACGGCAGGCGGCAGCGAAATCGCTCCGATCACGCAGGACTACGGCACGGTAATTACCGCACCTGCCGACCCGACAAGAGAGGGCTACACCTTCACGGGGTGGGACACGGAAATTCCCACGACCATGCCTGCCGAGAATATAACGCTTAAAGCGAGATGGAAAGATACTGAAAAGCCGACGGGCGAAATTATCATAGGCACAAATAAATGGCGCGAATTCTTAAACAAGCTGACCCTCGGTCTGTTCTTTAAGGACACGCAGGAGGTAACGATAAACGCTTCCGATAACAGCGGAACCGTGTTTGTCTCTTATCTGGTGACAAATCGGGACCTCTCTGAGACGGAACTCGGCTCTCTTGTGTACAATGCGTATGATGAGCCGTTTTTAATAGAGCCTAACGGAGAATATATTGTTTATGCAATGCTTGTTGACGAGAGCATGAATATAACATATCTTCGCTCCGACCGCATAACGCTCGATAATATCCGGCCTGTAATCGGCGGCATTGAAAACGGCAAGACCTACTGCGCGGCACAGACAGTTACAATTGACGAGAAGTATATAGATACAGTTACCGTAAACGGCACAAAGGTCACGCTTGATGAAAACGGCGGCTTTACTCTCTCTCCTGCGGACGGCGAACAGAAAATCATTGTCACCGATAAGGCAGGCAACACCGCCGAGATGACCGTGACGATAAACGACGGGCACACCTTCGGTGAATGGACATCAAACGGCGACGGCACGCATAGCCGTGAATGCACCGCGGACGGCTGCAAAGGTGTTGAAACAATGGCTTGCTCGGGCGGAAATGCGACCTGCGCCGAAAAAGCGGTATGCGAATACTGCGGCAAGGCTTACGGAGAGCTTGATTCAAACAATCACACCGACTTAAAGCACATCGATGCAAAGGCGGCAACTAAGACTGCCGAGGGCAACATAGAGTATTGGTACTGCGGCGGCTGTGATAAGTATTACAGCGACAAAGACGGTATAAACGAAATTAAAAAAGCCGACACGGTAACGGCTAAGCTGCCGGGCGATCCGAAGTCTCCCCGAACCGGCAACGCAAGCGACCTCGCTTTATGGATTTCCCTGCTGTTTGTCAGCGGCGGCGTAACAGGCGTCACAGCAGCCTTGCGCAAAAAGAAAAAACACAAAGTATAATTTTTTTCGTTTCCCTTTTCTGCTTTTACGGCAGTAAAAAGCCTCCGTTATTAAGACGGAGGCTTTCGTTTATTGCGGCTTATGCATATTCTCGATTTTTTTAATGTATTCGGTGCTGTTCTCAAGAAATTTCCGAGTATCGAAGGACTCGTTTTTAAGGCTGTTTTGAATAATAATACCATCGGAAACCATCAAAATAAGCCAAGTGAAATAGTCGGCCGAAACAACGTCTGTTCTCTCGGCTATTTTTGCCGAAATGAGCTTTTGGAATTCATCATAGCGATGAATCAGCTTAGCTCTGATTTCCTCGTCGCCGAGCAATGCCGCGTCAAAGAGGTGAAGCCTGAGCCCGGCATAGGCTATATTTCTCTCGATTACATAATTTACAAGACGGTGCGGCGAGGTATCCTTTTCCTTGTTTTCCGTCCATTGTATCAGCTCGTCCCATTGGCGCGAAAGGTAGCGGTCGGTAACGGCAAAAAGAATTTCGTTTTTGCTTTTATAATAGTAATACAGCGTGCCCTTCGAAATATTCGCCTTTTCGGCTATTTTCGCGAGAGTCACCTCCGAAAAGGAATTTACCTTTAAAAGCTCCTCAGCAGTATCAAGTATGATTTCGTTTATGTTTTCGGGTCTTTGAGCTGCCATAATACCCTCCTGCAAAATTTCTTAAAGTATAACACGAACAATCGGCAATGTCTACAAAACAATATTCACAAAAAAAATACATAAGAGTGATTTTTTTAGTTAAAAGTATTGACAAACGCTTTTTGCGGAATTATACTTTGCTTATGAGTCGGTCAATTAACCGACATATTTTTTATACACAGTCGGGCGCGTGACCGACTGCAAGGCTGATTAAAAGAGGCTTGAAGTTATGAACATATCATCAATTAACAAAAAATTGAAAAAGACTTTCGGCGGAAAATTCAGTGCTTCAAAGGAGAACGGCTCGATTTTTGTTCGAGGCAAAAGCTCCGATTGGGGCGAAATCGTCGCGGCTTGCCAAGCGGCGGCAAAAAAATTCAGCACAACGCATATTGTCAACGATATTGTTTACACGGGCAAGCAGCCCGCTCCGACGCGTCTGCCGTCTCTCAAGGATGATTTTCTCGAGGGCAGAACACCCGACGTGCTTGTTATCGGCGGCGGCATTTCAGGTGCTTCGATAGCAAGAGAGCTGACCAAGTGGAAGCTTGACGTTTTACTTGTAGACAAGGAGGCGGACCTTGCGCTTCAGGCGTCGGGACGCAACGACGGCGAGGTGCACCCCGGAATCGACCTCGGCAAAGGCTCGCTCAAGCACAAGTACATTCGCCGCGCAAACCATATGTATGCAGACGTTTGCCGCGAGCTTGACGTTCCGTTTAAGCAGGTAGGTCAATATGTGCTTTTCCGCAACACCGCGCTGAAGCCGCTTATCGGTCTGTATGCTTTTTGGCGGAAGCATCACGACGGCATAGAGGACACCGAGATAATCTCGGGCAAGGAGCTTATGCGCCGCGAGCCGAACCTCACACCGGAGACAAAATTCGCAATGTATAATCCGAGCGCAGGCTGTGTTTGCCCTTACGGACTCACCATAGCCTATGCCGAAAACGCCGTTCAAAACGGCGCGCAGGTAAGTCTTAACACCGCCGTGCTCTCCATGGAGGTGTCGGAGCATAACATCATAAGCGTTACCACCAACAGAGGCGTTATTCATCCGAAAATCGTTATCAACGCAGCAGGCGTTTTTGCCGAGGATATTGCCGCCATGGCGGATGACAGATTTTTCTCGATTCATCCGCGCCGAGGAACCAACTCGATTCTTGACCAAAAAGCAGGCGCATATATGCACTCGGTAGCCTCCGTAAAGGACATAAGCGTTCACGGTAAAACCCATTCAAAGGGCGGCGGCATATTGCACACCGTCCACGATAATCTTCTCGTAGGACCCGACGCCGTGGAAACGGTTGAAAAGGAAAATACGGAAACACGTGCCGAGAGCATTAAAACCGTCTTCGACAAGCAGACTCAAACAATGCCGGCGCTGTCAAAACGTGATATAATCACTTATTTCACGGGCGTTCGCGCTCCTACCTTTGAGGAGGATTTTATACTTGAACCCGGCAGAAGAACAAGGAATTTGATTCACGTAGCCGGTATTCAATCCCCCGGGCTTACAACCGCTCCCGCGGTTGCCGTCGATATGGCGGAGCTTGCGGTCGATATGCTCGGCAAGACCGAGACGGTTGAAAAAAACAACAATTACAATCCTATTCGCAAGGGCGTTCCCGTGCTTCGCGAAATGGACGACGATACAAGAGAAAAAATGATAGCCGAAAATCCCGACTACGGCGAGATTATTTGCCGCTGCGAGCAAATCAGCAAGGGCGAAATTCTCGACGCTTTGAAATCCCCGATATGCGTTCCGACGGTTGACGGTATCAAAAAGCGCATAAGACCGGGAATGGGACGTTGTCAGGGCGGCTTCTGCTCGCCGCTTGTCACCAAAATAATTGCCGAATTCCTCGGCGTTCCGCTGTATGAGGTTAAAAAATCCTCGGCGGAAGCGGTGATAACATACGGCGAAACAAAGGTAAACGAAGGAGGCGAAGAGTGATGACGACAGGTAACTATGACGTACTCGTTGTCGGCGGCGGTCCTGCCGGACTTGCGGCGGCGATAAGCGCCCACGATAACGGTGCCAAGGTTCTCCTTCTTGAAAGAGAGGCAAGGCTCGGAGGAATACTCAAGCAGTGCATTCACGACGGCTTCGGTCTTCATCACTTCGGCGAGCAGCTCTCCGGTCCGGAATACGCCGAGCGGTTTGAGGATGAGCTGTACAAACGCAATATCGAATACAGCACCCTGACGTTTGTCACGAAAATAGACAAAAACGGCGACGGAAGCTTTTCGGTGCATACCGTCGGCAGAAGCGGCGTTTCGATATTTACGGCAAAAGCGCTTGTGCTGGCTACGGGCTGCCGCGAGCGTACCGCCAAGCAGGTATTTATTCACGGTACGCGTCCTGCAGGCGTTTTCACGGCCGGAACCGCACAGCATTTTACAAATCTGCTCGGGCTTATGCCCGCCAAAAAATGCGTAATTCTCGGCTCGGGAGATATAGGACTTATCATGGCGCGACGGCTTACGCTTGAGGGCGCAAAGGTTCTCGGCGTTTATGAGGCAAAGCCTACGCCGTCGGGACTTACGAGAAACCTGCATCAATGCCTGCACGATTATGACATTCCGCTGCACCTGTCGCACACCGTCACTCGCGTGTTCGGAGTTGACAGGCTCGAAGCAGTTGAGATTTCAAAGGTTGACGAAAATATGACTCCGATACCCGGCACACAGAGCCGCGTCGAATGTGACACGCTGATTCTCTCGGTCGGATTGATTCCCGAAAACGAGCTCGCCGAGTCCGTCGGAGTAAAGCTTGACCCACGCACAAAGGGTCCCGTATGCGACGGCCAGTGTATGACGAGTGCCGACGGCGTATTCAGTTGCGGCAACGCTTTGCACGTCAACGATTTGGTTGACTTTGTTTCGCAGAACGCCGAGCAGGCGGGAAAATCAGCCGCTGCTTATTCGGCCAAGGAAAGACGGCTTATTGAGATAACCCCGGGTGACGGCTTATTGTACGCAGTGCCGCAAAGGCTTAATCTCAACGAGGATAACAGTAAAACAGACCTGTATTTCCGCGTCCGCGAGGAGGAAAACAACTGTGTGCTTCATATTTACGCGGACGGTAAGGAAATACTTAAAAAGCGTTACGCATTTATGCGTCCGCCCGAAATGGAAAATCTCACGATTGATTTCAGCGCATGCGAATTAAACGAAAACAGCCGAGTGGAGCTTCGGCTGGAAAGACTCGGTAAAGGAGACGGTGTAAAATGACAAAAGAATTGGTTTGCATCGTTTGTCCCCGTTCGTGCAGAATGACGATTACATCAGACGGTGACGAGCTTGTTGTGACCGGCAACACCTGCAAAAGGGGCAAAGAATTCGCCGTAAGCGAAATGACCGACCCGCGTCGTACCGTTTGCACAACGGTGCGCACCGCCTTCCCTTCGGTACCGGTTCTGCCCGTTCGCGTATCGGGACCGATTCCCAAAAACAGAATTTTCGACCTGATGCACGAGGTAAACCGTATCACCGTTTCAAAACGACTCGGACGAGAGGAAGTCGTTGTACCGAATATTCTCAATCTCGGCGTGGATTTGATTGCAACAAGCAATATCCTGAAGGACGAGAAGAAGCAACCTTAAAAAAGAAAGAGGGGAAAATCTTTAATGGAACAGTCACTTGTGCTGACCTTTGACGTCGGCACGCAGAGTGCAAGATGCTTGCTTGTCAATGAGAGTGGAGACTTTGAGGATAAGGAGCAGCAAAAATACAAGGTTCCTTATTTATCAAAACAGCCCGGATGGGCAGAACAGACCCCGGATTTTTATTTTAACATTATAGCCGAAATGTCAAAAAAGGTTATCGAGAGAAATGCCGATAAGCTTGACCGCATAACAGCCGTATGCCTTACCTGCATACGTGACACGGTGCTTTGCCTCGACAAGGACAAACGTCCGCTTCGCGACATAATATTATGGCTCGACGAGCGTGAGGCCGACGAGGACGGACAGATTCCGGCAGCAAAACGCGCATTGTTTTCGCTTGTGGGAATGGGAGAATCGGTAGATATGATTTACCGAGCCTCTACCGGCAACTGGATTATGCAAAACGAGCCCGAAATATGGGCCAAAACAGACAAATACGTTATGCTGCCGTCATATCTCAACTATCTTTTGACGGGCGAGCTTAAGGATTCCGTGGCAAATATGATAGGTCACGTACCGTTTGATTACAAAAACCGCCGTTGGATGAAACCCGGTGCTCTCACGCGCTGTGTGTGCAATGTTCCGTCCGAAAAGCTCTGTGAGCTTGTTCCGTCGGGCGAGGTCATAGGCAAAATCACAAAAGATGCGTCCGAAAAAACGGGCATCCCAATGGGACTTCCGCTTATAGCAACCGGCTCCGACAAGGGATGTGAAACCATCGGTATGTCCGTTGTAAAATCAAACCGAGCAGCAATTTCCTTCGGCACGACCTCAACCTTACAGATGGCGGTTAAAAAATATTTTGAACCGCAGCCTTATATGCCGGCTTATCCGGCTGTTCCGAACGATATGTTCAATCCCGAATTCGAGGTCTATCGCGGATTTTGGATGATTTCGTGGTTTATAGAGCAGTTTGCCGCGAAGGATAAGGTTGACGCCGCCGAGGAGGGCGTTTGCATAGAGCGTTATCTTGACGATAAAATCAAGGATATTGAGGCCGGCTCCGGCGGACTTATTTTACAGCCGTTTTGGACTCCGGGCATCACGAACCCGAACGCGAGCGGCGCAATTATAGGCTTTTCGGATTTCCATACGCGTTATCATTTGTATCGTGCCATAATAGAGGGCATCTGCTTAGAGCTGTACCACGGGCTCGTTAAAATGCAAAAACGCTCAAGCGTCACGGTAGATGAGCTTTATGCCGGCGGAGGCGGCTCCAGCAGCCCGGTCGTATGTCAAATTGCCGCAGATGTGTTCGGCTTGCCCGTACACCGTATTCAGACTCACGAGGCGAGCGCAGTCGGCTGTGCCATGGTCGCGTTTATTTCACAGGGCGTTTACGGTAGCTATGAGGACGCCATAGAGCATATGGTACATAAAAAAGACGTATTTATTCCGAACGAGGAAAACCACCGAACCTATATGAAAATTTACGGCAAGGCGTATTCTCACCTTGCCTCAAGATTAAAGCCAATAGAAAAATACCTACATCATTTTCAAACAGGAGGACACTGATAATGAGTACAAAACCGTATAAGGGCTTTGAGCCTAAATGGATGCTTCAGAGAGCACCTGAGAACAGCTATCGTTCAATTTTCCGCTGGGGCGACCCCGACTTCTTCAAATATCCGAAGGAGAGCCTTTACAAATATGTTAAAAAACGCTGCAATCTCAAGGACGAGGAGTTTATGCAGTATAATGACGATTTGGGTCTTGACCCCGTAAATCTCGGCGAAGAGCACGCTCCGAAGATTGACAAAAAGCACGTAAAGGCCATTGCCGCAATAGTCGGCGAAAAGAACGTCTCACAGAGCGACTACGACCGTCTCGCCGTTTCCTACGGACAGACAATGTACGATCTTCTCAGAATGCGTCACCGTCGTTTTGACTCTCTTCCCGACCTTGTTGTTTTTCCGGAGACAAGCGAGCAGATTGAGAAAATCGTAGCCTACGTCACAAAGAATAAAATACCGCTCTATGTTTACGGCGGCGGTTCGTCGGTTACAAGAGGCGTTGAGCCCATTAACGGCGGCGTTTCTCTTGATATGCGCCGCAACTTCAACAAGGTCATTAAATTCAATGAGACCGACCAGACCATTACAGTTCAGGCAGGTATGTCCGGACCGAAGCTTGAGGAAACGCTTCAAAACGCTCAGAGCCTTTTCGGCGCAAAGCGTCCGTACACCTGCGGTCACTTCCCGCAGTCGTTTGAATATTCCTCCGTCGGCGGGTGGACCGTCACACGCGGTGCCGGGCAGAACAGCACCTATTACGGCACCATAGCCGATATAGTTGTTTCGCAGAAATACGCCACACCGATAGGTAAAATCGAGACAAGTCACTATCCGAGAGAGGCAACGGGACCGAACCTCAATCAGGTCATGATGGGGGGCGAAGGCACCTTCGGCGTTCTTACCGAGGTCACGCTCAAGTTTTTCCGCTGGATGCCCGAAAACAGAAAACGCTTTTCTTATATGTTCAAGGACTGGCCGACAGCTATGCGCGCCGCTCGTGAAATGATGCAGTGTGAGTGCGGCTTCTCCTCTGTTTTCCGTCTTTCAGACCCGGAGGAAACTTCATTAATGCTCCATCTTTACAACGTTGACGAAACGCCGCTTGAGCCTCTTCTTGATAAATTGGGCTACAAGGACTTTGAGCGCTGTCTCTTCCTCGGATTTACAGACGGCGAAAAGGGCTTCTCAAGAAACGTTGCGCATAACATAATGAAAATTGCCGTTAAGCACGGTGGAATCCCGATGACCGGCTACGTATGCAAGGGCTGGGAAAAGGGCCGCTTCAACGACCCGTATCTTCGCGATACACTCATGGATTTCGGCTTTATGATTGATACGCTTGAGTGCACGGTCAACTGGTCAAATATGGCTCGTGTTCACCGTGAGGTTCGTGAGGTTTGCCATAAGCTTCCGAACACAATCGTTACAACTCATATGTCGCATTGCTATCCGCAGGGCGCCAACCTCTACTTCATCTTTATGACTAAAATGCAGGACGAAGAGGAGTTCCGTGCTTATCACGCAACAATTCTCGACGCCATACAGAAGAGCGGTGCGGCCATCAGCCACCACCACGGTATCGGAAAGATGTTTGCCCCGTGGCTTGAGGGCTACCTCGGCGAAAAGGAATACGGCATAATCCGCACGCTTAAAAACTATTTTGACCCCGATTACCTTATGAATCCGGGCGGAACCATAGGCCTTGACCTTAAGCCCGAGGATAAAAAGTATCTGCGTGAGCATACCGAGTATGTTGACGAGCTCAAGGACTGAAAAGGCTTTTGAAGCGCGGCTCAAAGCCGTAACGTCAAGCATAAACACATAAAATCAAGGCTTTCGTCTCACCTGAAACGAAAGCCTTTTTATTGCCGATCACAGAAAACCTTACTTTTTGTATAAGCTTTCGGCATTTGCGGCTGTTGACTGTTTGCCGTCATAATTATATAATAATTTATAACAAAATTTCGCCGCATATGTGATATGCCGCACAAGCAAAGAGGTTCATCATGACAGATAAAAGCTATTCAATTATTTTCAGCAGCCCGACAGGCAACACGAGGCTGCTCGCCGATGCCATTCGCGACGCACTGCCGGAGGAAAACTGCAATTATTTCGGAGTGTGCGAAAACGCCGATACACAATCCGACATTTTATTTATAGGCTTTTGGACGGATAAGGGAACCGCCGACAAGGCGACCTTGGATTTGCTCGAAAAGCTGAAAAATAAAAAGATTTTTCTTTTCGGAACGGCGGGCTTCGGCGGAGACGAGGAGTACTTCAAAGAAATCCTCGCAAATACAAAAAAGAGCATTAACGGCAGCAACATCACAGTCGGCGAGTATATGTGTCAGGGGAAAATGCCGCAAACGGTCAGGGAGCGCTATATCAAAATGAAAAGCCTGCCGAATCCCGCGCCGAATCTCGATATGCTGATTGAAAACTTTGACCGTGCTCTGTCTCATCCCGACGAAAACGATTTGAAAAGGCTGAGGCTCTCCGTGGAAAAGCTGTAATAAGAAACGACAGCGCGACCTACCCCGCTAAGCTGTGCCGCGTATCATATTACTATTGATTTATTGTAAAAATAATGATAAAATATTCAGCATAGCACGTAAGCAGGTGTAGTTTAATGGCAGAACATCAGCTTCCCAAGCTGAATACGGGGGTTCGATTCCCCTCACCTGCTCCAAAAACGGCAAGTATCAAAGGATACTTGCCGTTTCTTTACTTTTCACATTTTACTCTCGTCTCGCTTCTCTTTCGTCTACCCTCAATCCGCTCACTTCATTATTCGCTGTTCACTTTTCTCTCTTCGCTCAACCTCTCCTCTCTTGCAGAGGAAGGTGAGCCTCGTCAAGGCAAGCCGGAGGGATTTCTTGGGAGCATATGGAATTTGAATAAAAAGCGCAATACCTTTTAATCCCTCAGTCATCTTCGCCATTGCCTCCCTTGTAAAGGGAGGTGGGCCTCGCCAAGGCAAGCCGGAGGGATTTTGCGGAGTTATATGGAATTTAAATAGATTGTGCGTGATTATT
>ERZ831634.1559-NODE-1559-length-23317-cov-14.501290_pt1 | contig 23317 bp, 20 predicted proteins | sample MGYA00519953_ERZ831634 | MGnify/ENA primary metagenome ERZ831634 (study PRJEB31850, sample SAMEA3708718) | human gut metagenome | biome: human gut; feature: human-associated habitat; material: faeces | place: China | collected 2014 ... | reverse complement strand
AGCTCCCGGATGCGGGGCTCATCATCAACGATCAGGATCTTTGCCATAAAACAGGACTCCTCCTATCATAGTTCAATATACAACTCTATTCTAAAGCAAGAATTGGAAAAAGCTGTGAATTTTAAGTGAATGCTTTGGAAAAACAAAACCGTCTGCACCCAGTATACCACACCGGGCGGCGGGGCGGCAATCTTTTTGCGGGAATACGCGGCAAAATGCGCCGGGGAAACTTGACAAAAAAACAGGGCCTTTTGTAAAATAAGGTCGTAGAGAGCAGAGCACTTGCGACAAAACAGGAGAAACAGGCATGAGCATCCCCAAGATCATCCACTACTGCTGGTTCGGCGGCGGGCCCATCAGCCCGGAGAGCCGGAAATGTATCGAAAGCTGGAAAAAATACTGCCCGGATTACAAGATCATCGAATGGAACGAGCAGAACTTTGAGATCAGCCAAAACCGCTACGCGCAGCAGGCCTACGAAGCAAAGAAATATGCCTTTGTGTCGGACTATGTGCGGCTGGCGGTGCTGTACCGGTACGGCGGCATCTATCTGGACACGGACGTGGAACTGGTGCGCCCGCTGGACGAACTGCTGGAGCACAAGGGCTTTATCAGCATGGAGCACAGTGCGCCCTCGCCCTACGGCCGCACGCTGCTGGTGAATACCGGCTCCGGCGTGGGCGCAGAGCCGGGCTGCGAGATGATCGGCAAAATGCTGGCGGCCTACCGCAATGCCGCTTTTATTCAGGAGACCGGCGAGCCGGATCTGCGCACCTGCACCCAGCGGGATACCCCGCTGTTTACCAAGGCCGGTTTGCAGCAGAAAGACGAGCAGCAGGAACTGGACGGCTTTCTGGTGCTGCCCACCGACTGCTTTTCCCCCTTTGATTATGTGACCGAGCGGATGCACCGGACCCCGCGCACCTTCGGCATCCACTACTATCAGGGCAGCTGGCAAAGCGGCGACAAGGCAAACCGCTGGCGCAAGCGCTTCAAGTGCACCAAAGTCGGGCGCTGGTGTATGTGGCTGCGGCAGTGTTCGCCCCGCTGGCTGCGGGAAAAACGGCGCAGCCTGCATAACCGCTGCCGCCTGCAATGGAAAAAATGGTTCGGCTGCCGCGGGCTGCAATTTGGCCGCTGCATCCTGCTGGACAAAGAGCTCAAGCTGCAGCTGAACAGCGGCTCCCGGGTGACGCTGGGCGACCGGGTGGAGAGCGATGGGCGGGTGTTTATCACCACCGGCTATTCCAGCCAGCTGAACATCGGCAGCGGGGTCTACTTCAACGACGGCGCGGTCATCAGCTGCCTTGGAAAGATCGACATCGGCGAAAACACCCTTTTCGGCCCCGGGGTGAAGATCTTTGATAACAACCACCGCTTCAGCCGGGAGGAAGGGGTCAGCCGGGAATGCACGGCGGGCTGCATCACCGTGGGGCGCAGCTGCTGGATCGCCTCGGACGTGGTGCTGCTCAAGGGCACGGACATCGGGGACAACTGCGTCATCGGCGCGGGCTGTATTATCCGGGGCAAAGTGCCCGCCGGTTCCCTCGTGACCCGCAGCGGGGAGCAGACCACCCGGCCAATCGAGACAAGATAAGGCATCCCCTCTCGTAAAGATGTGTTCATCGCGGCCCGTAGGCCGCGATGAACACTCAAATTTAAAAAAATCATTCCGCTGCGCATGGCCAGAGCAACGCGGAGGCCATCTGAAATCGTTGTTCTTAGAGGAACTGCTGCACGATGCTGTGCGGCAGTTCTTTTTTGTCCCGCTTGCCCTTTTTGCGCAGGAATGCTATACTTTAGCGATAAAGGACAGTGTACTGTCCGCAGGTTTTTCGGAGATAAGGAAAAGCGCTTATGCGAATCGGACTGATCGAATTTTTGCTCATACTGGCCATTGCGTCCCTCACGGTTGGGCCGCGGGTGGCCTTGTTCGTGGACCGGTGGATGCGGCGTGCCAACCGCGCCAACGCCATGGCGGCGCGCCGCCGGGCAGAGTATGCCGCCCAGATGGCCGCAGAACGGGACGCCATGCTCAAGCGGTTCCGCACCGCCAGCACCGTGTTCGGGGTGGGCATTTTGCTGGTGCTGGTGTATGCGCTGGGCTTCCGCCCCATCGACACCCCGCCGCAGACCTATAAAGCCCCCGACCTCCGGCAGGAGACGGGCGCGATGCAGACGGCAGTTTCCACCGACCGCAAGACCCGGCTGGAGCTGGGGGAGTATCAGGGCGTGGACTGCATCCGCGCCAAGGACGGCCTGTTGTATGCCGCCGCATGGAACGGTGCTGCGCTGAAAAAACGCACCAGCGACCTTGTGCGCACCGATGGCGGGCACGCTGCCGCCATCCTGAGCGTGGAGGGCGAGCTGACCGGCTTTGCCTTTGATGCCGCCGGGGATGTGTGGCTGACCCAGCTGACCACCGCTGGGGGTACCCTCTGCCGTGCAAAGCACGACAGCTGGGGTGCGGCGGTGGAGCAGGTGGTCACCCAGCTGGACGGTGCGCCGCTGGGGGCGGTATCTGCCGTGGAGGTAAGCCCGGCGGGTAAGGTGTACTTTGCAGTGGCAGCGGCGGCAGGCGCGGAGAACGGGCTGGAAAGCGCTCTGCGCACCGAGCTGCTGGCGCACACCGCCACTGGCTGCGTGTATGTGTACGACCCCGCCGCCCGCACAGTGGAAAAGGTGCTGGGCGGGGTGGCAGGTGCTGCCGGTCTGGCGCTCAGCCCGGACGGCAGCACCCTGTATGTCTCCGACCTTGGCAGCCGCTGCATTTGGGCGGTGGACGCCGCTGCCCGGGAGCTGACCGCCGGGGGACGGGGCTGCACCGCTGCCTTTGCCGGTCTGCCGGGCTATCCCGGAGCGCTGGCTGTGGACACGGACGGCACGCTGTACATCAGCTACCGCTGGGCGCGCAGCGGCTGGCTGGAAAAGAACGCGGACAGCACCCTGCTGCGGGGCATTGCCCTGCGGGCGGGGCAGAATACGCAGGAGCGGCTGTTCCGGTGCACCGCAGATGCCCCCTGCGCCGAGGCGGTAAGCCTTGCAACAGGGGCTTGGGAGCAGACCTTTACCGGTCTTGTACAGGACAGCTGTGCGGCGGTGTGTCCGGTGGAAAGCAAAGTATATTTCGGTGCGGCAGGGGCAGACAGCCTGCTGGCTGCAAACCGATAAGTGAGGTGTTTTTTGTATGACCGAAGCATTTGCAAAACAGATCGAGACCGAGGCACGGCAGGCTATGACCGAGCTGGTGGCTGCGGCAAAGCTGAAAAAGGGAGATGTGCTCGTGGTGGGCTGCTCTTCCAGTGAGATGGTGGGCGGTCACATCGGCAAGGATTCCAGCATAGAAGCCGCCCGGGCGCTGTACGCGGGCGCTGCGCCGGTGCTGGCGGAAAAAGGCATCTGGCTGGCAGCCCAGTGCTGCGAGCACCTGAACCGCGCCCTTATCCTTGAGCGGGAAGCCGCAGAAAAATACGGCTGGGAGGAAGTGTGCGTCGTGCCCCGTCCCCATGCGGGCGGCAGCTGGGCCACTACCTGCTGGAAAAACTTCAAAGACCCGGTGGCGGTGGAGGAGATCCGCGCCAACGCGGGCATGGATATCGGCGGCACCCTGATCGGGATGCATCTGAAGCGGGTGGCAGTGCCGGTGCGGCTGAGCCTTAATAAGATCGGCGAAGCAAACATTCTGTGTGCCTACACCCGCCCGAAACTGATCGGCGGCGAGCGTGCCCGCTATACCGAGGAGGACTGAGCCAGATGGCAGAAAAAACGTTGGAAGAGATGCGGCAGGCCGTGGCCGAGATCCGGGAAAAGATGGCAGCCGCCGCCCGGGAAGCCGGGCGTGACCCGGCAGCGGTGCAGCTGTGCGCCGCCTGCAAGACCCGCACGGCGCAGACCATTGCAGCCAGTGCGGCTTTGCCCATTGATGTGTTTGGCGAGAACCATGTGCAGGAACTGTGCGCAAACTACGATGCCGGAGCTTACTGCGGCAAGCCCAGCCATTTTATCGGCCATTTGCAGACCAATAAGATCAAAAAGGTGCTGGGGCGGGCAAGCCTGATCCAGAGCGTGGACAGCGAGCATCTGCTGCTGGCCATCGAGAAGGAAGCCGCCAAGGCCGGCATCGTGCAGGATATCCTGCTGGAAGTGAACATCGGCGGGGAAGAGAGCAAGACCGGTGCCGCGCCGGAATTGCTCTGGCCGCTGCTGGATACCGCCGCTGCACAACAGCATATCCGGGTCAAGGGTCTGATGGCCATCCCGCCCGTGAACGATGACGATGCCCAGAACCGCCGGTATCTGGCGCAGGTGTATCAGCTGTTCGTCCGGGCAGGAGAGCGCGGCTACCACAACGTGGAGATGCAGACCCTTTCCATGGGCATGAGCGGCGATTTTGAGAACGCTATCCGCGAGGGCGCTACCCTTGTGCGCATCGGCACCGCCATCTACGGCGCGCGGGATTATAGTAAAAAGTAACGATAAAAACGGAGGAACCATGCCGAAAACCAAAACCAACGACCCCGGGGCGCACCACGCAAGCAGCGGTGCGCTGATCCGGCGCTTTCTGCCGTATCTGGCAAACTATAAGATGGTGCTGTGCCTTGATCTGTTCTGCGCAGCGCTGACGACCCTGTGCGATATCGTGCTGCCCAAGATCATGAGCACCATCACCAACTCTGCCATGGGGGTGGGCATCACCCTGACGGCGGGCATCGTGCTGAAACTGGCGGCACTCTACTTTGTGTTGCGCATCATCGACGGCGCAGCCAGCTACTATATGTCCAGCATCGGCCACATCATGGGCGTGCATATTGAAACGGATATGCGCCGCGATGCCTTTGACCATCTTTTGCAGCTGGATCACACCTACTACAACAACACCAAGGTGGGCACCATCATGGGGCGCATCACCAACGATTTGTTTGACGTGACCGAGTTCGCCCACCACTGCCCGGAGGAATTTTTCATTGCGGGCATCAAAATCGTGGCGTCCTTTGTCATTTTGTGCCGCGCCAGCATCCCGCTGACCTTGGCAGTGTTTGCCTGTGTGCCGCTGATGGGCGTGGTGTCGGTGTACCTGAACGGCCGTCTGCGGGCGCGGTTCCGCCAGCAGCGCGTCCAGATCGGCGAGCTGAACTCCACCATCGAGGACAGCCTGCTGGGACAGGGCGTGGTCAAGGCCTTTGCCGCCGAGGACGAGGAGCGGGAAAAGTTTGCCAGGGGCAACCGCGCCTTTGAGCAGATCAAGACCCTTGGCTACTACGCCATGGGTGCCTTCAACACCTCCACCCGCCTGTTTGACGGCCTGATGTATCTGGTGGTCATTCTGGCGGGCGGTCTGTCGCTGGTATACGGTAAGATCACCGCCGGCGACCTTGTGGCCTATATGCTCTACGTCACCACTCTTATCGCCACCATCCGGCGCATCGTGGAGTTTGCCGAGCAGTTCCAGCGCGGCATGACCGGCATCGAGCGCTTTGCCGAGATCATGGACACCCCGGTTGCCATCAAGGACGCCCCGGACGCCGTGCCATTGCAGCCCGGCCCCGGCGAGATCCGGTTCGAGAAGGTGTGCTTTGAGTACCCGGACGACCACAACAAGGTGCTGCACGACGTCAGCTTGGACATCCGCGCCGGGGAGCGTCTGGCGCTGGTGGGAGCCTCCGGCGGCGGCAAGACTACCCTGTGCAACCTGATCCCCCGCTTTTACGAGGTGACCAGCGGCCGCATCCTCATTGACGGGCAGGATATCCGCCGGGTCACCCTGAAGAGCCTGCGGCAGGATATCGGTATCGTGCAGCAGGACGTGTACCTGTTCAGCGGCACGGTGGCGCAGAACATCGCCTACGGCAAGCCCGGCGCTACCCGGCAGGAGATCGAGGCCGCCGCCCGGCTGGCGGGCGCGGAAAAGTTCATCCTTGCGCTGAAGGACGGCTACGACACCTATGTGGGCGAGCGCGGCGTCAAGCTGTCCGGCGGACAGAAGCAGCGCATCGCCATTGCCCGGGTATTTTTGAAGAACCCGCCCATCCTGATTCTGGACGAGGCCACCAGCGCACTGGACAACGAGAGCGAGATCCTTGTGGGACAGAGCCTTGAAAAGCTGGCCCACGGCCGCACCACCCTGACCATCGCCCACCGCTTGACCACCATCAAGGACTACGACCGTATCCTTGTGCTGGGCGAGGAGGGCATCGTGGAAGAGGGTACCCATGCCCAGCTGCTGGAAAAGCAGGGCGTCTACTACCGCCTGTGGAACCAGCTGCCCGCAGAGGATGGGGAATAAAAGCGCCTGAAATACAAAAAAGACACCCGAAAGGGTGTCTTTTTTGTATGGGCCAGGCAGGACTTGAACCCGCGACCAAGCGGTTATGAGAACGTCGCTAATTTTGAAATCCCGTTTTTCTTGTGGAATCTTGTGACGATCTCATAATTCCGAAAAAACGCCTTTGTGTACTTTGACGTAACTTTTGGTGTCTTTTCGTGTCTAAAATGGCTCTTTGTAGGTGAAACGGTAGGTGAAAATTTTCACCTACGAAACTCGACACCTGCTGTTACCATTATGATTAAGACCATAAAAGCTCTAACGGTTGCAATATGGAAGTTAAAGGTAGTATGGAACCTCTCATTAAGATGCCATGCCATTGATCTTTCCAAGAACGAACAAGATAGGCTATTCGTTTGAAAAAATCAAGTCACTATAAAATTCATTGAAATGCGAAACTGAAATCGTGTGTATCTCGTGATAGAGACCACAATTTAAATATCGACGAAGACCAAACTGAATCGGCTCTTTCGGCAAATTTGCCAGCGGCGCAAATGTTCCCATGATTTTTTTATAATAATCAGGTTCCCCCTTCAGGTCTTGATCCTTATACACAACGAATAAGTGTGAATGATCGGAGAGCGCCTCCAAACTTCTTTGTGGAAAGAAAGCAAGTTGTGCTACGAGTAGACTTCCAAGTGCTTTTGCCGCAAGCTCGTTTGACTTAATGTTTGCAATTCGCTGATTTTTAAATTCAATAAAGAACAAATCATCATTTTTTGAAATAAAAGCGTCACATGAGGAAACAATTTTATCTCCATAGAGTCCCTTTACAAATCCTTTTGCAATCCGATCAAGATCAAATACAATCGCTTCACCATTTTTTAATTCAAGTTGAACAGAAACATCCGGTGTGTATGCAGTTTCCGTCAGCGTCTGTTTCCAGGCATCGTTGACAGGAGGCGTTAAATATCCCATATTTAAAGTTCCTCAAAGTTTATTGTTCTACAGACTTTCCAAGGGAAGGTATAGCTGCTTATAAATCAAATTGGAATTTTCCGTAACATCCTTCAAGAAATACAGGTTGTGCTGTTCAGTACTTGGTGATGTCATATAGAGTTTCAATTTATCTGAATTGTCATATTGACTGGAAAAAACCTCAATTGCTCGTAAAAAATACGGACTATGTGTTGTCAGTAAAATTTGAATATCCAATTCTTTGTTTAGCTGAACAAGAAAATTTGCAAATCGAATCTGCCATTCAGGATGGAGATTCACTTCAGGTTCATCAATAATCAAAAGTCCCTTTGAAGTCAAAAAGCCGTTTTCAACGAGTCGTGCAGTCAAAGCCATTGATTTAATACCGGATGCGACATTGCGAATTGAGATATCTGACTGGAAATCATTGTCGTGGAAAATCATAGATTCATCGGCTGAACGGAGCAATCCGTGCATAACATTATCTGCGAGATTGTTTACGATTTCAGCAGCATGTTCCCGCTGTTTATATTGTTCTAATGTCAATCCGCTTGACGGAATAGCCTCATCTGGAAGCAAGTAGGAGTATAGATAAGAATCTATCCTATAATTTCGACGATAAGAAGAATCATCTAACATATGTTTCGGTTCAATGTAAAATGGGGATGACTCTTTCAAAGTCAAAACGGGGCAATCTACCACACGATTGTTTACAATTTCGATATGAATATCTTCCCGTGCAATCAAATCTATTGTACACGGATTTTCTGAACCGATGGTATTGATTTGTTGATCAAATGTGTTCCGGAATTGGTTGTTCACAATAAAAGCTACATACTCCTGATCCGGAACTAGGCGTTTCTTTTCAATATCCGCAGTAATCGACAAAAAGTTATTCTCTATGTACTTGAGAACTGTTGAACGCTTCGATTCATCTAACCCGCCCTCAAAAATAGAATTCAACATCGAACGAGTAAGTTCAAAAGAGGAATTATCAACGAGCTTCGTAGCAAGATTCCGGAGGGAATCATCCTCGTTAAAGTAAAGCATGTCCGGCAGTGCTGCCGAAACAATATCATCAAGAGTACGACTCATCGTCATAATGCGCTGCCGTCTTATTTTGTTGTTTAAGTTTGAATAGGCACGCATACAACTGACCAACGCTTTACTAATAGTGCTTTTTCCTGTGCTATTATAGCCAGCAATTACTGTGATTCCATCAATTGAAACATTTGCTTCACTGATTTTAGCAAGATTTTTAATTGTAAGATTCATAAGTTGGCTCCTAAGTCTAAAGAAGAATATTCAATATTGCCATAATACTGAAAACTGCTTGAAAAATAACAAGATTGATGGAAATAAAATTACTCTATCTATATGAATATTAGCATAGAAGCCCTAGCCTTTTCAAGGGTTTTCATGATAAAATAACCAAATTTCGATAAAAGATGCAAACAAAAACTCCCCAGACGAACGTCTAAGGAGTTTTGTGGTGGGCCAGGCAGGACTTGAACCCGCGACCAAGCGGTTATGAGCCGCCAGCTCTGACCAGCTGAGCTACTGGCCCGTATGGGTGCTGCATTGCTGCAACACGCACTAGTATAACAAAAACCGCGCAAAAAGGAAAGCATTTTCCGCAAAAATCATTTGGTGCGGTGGGCATCCAGCTTTTGCAGCATAAATTCGTCCAGCATGGCGGGCGGGAACAGCGGCTCTTTGTAGCCAAAGGCCTCCCGGATAAAGATCAAAGTCACCACGGTCTGGCGGCCGGGGTCCAGCCGCAGGGTGTACAAAGTGTCCAGCGGCTGCTGGCTGGGCTGGTGCAGCGTCAGGTGCAGCAGAAAGCTGCCGTCGTTCTCCCGGCGGCACTCGTAGGCAAAGAGGTCGGTGTCGCTGCGGGAGTCCAGACGGTCAAAGCACTCGTCCAGCGCAAGGCCGGTGCGGAACTCGGACAGGCCGGCGGGGCCGTACTGGCTGCGGCGGGTTGTCTCCCGCCGGGAGAGCAGGTACACGATGATGCCCAGCGCACAGGCCAAAAGACAGACGGAAACGACAGCGTTCATGGAAAGACCCTCCCCAAAAGAGTTTTCCTTATTGTAACACAACCTGCGGGGGTTTGTGCTATAATATTTACAATTCTTTTTTAAATTTTTCTGCAGGCCGGGCGCAAACGCCCGGAGGAGGGCTTCATGAAGCTTAAATTTACACGCAAGACATGGTATTTCTTTTTGCTGGCTGCAGCGGCGGTGTCCATGCTGGGCGGCTTTGCCGTGCTGGGCGGGATGGATTTTTCCGGGCTGGAAATGATCGTGTTCTGCCTTACCGGCATCGCGGTGCTGTTTCTGGCGGCGCAGAAGGGTGCACCGGCAAGGGAAAAGCGCAACTACACCGGCGTGTTCGTGGTGCTGATGCTCAGCAAGCTGGGTGCCAGCGGCTGGGCGGGGGATATCTGCTCGGCGCTGGTGTGGCCTGCCTTGCTGGCAACGGAGTACGAGCGCGGCAAGCCCATCCAGCGGCAGCTGCAGCTGGTGAGCGCCGCCGAGGTGCTGCGGCTGGTGTTCTGGATGCTGACCAAGTACGCGGGCATGAGTGGCCTTGCCTTCTGGACGAATATCATGTTCGTGCTGCTGACCTGCGCCCGGGGCTGGGCAGGGCTTACCCTGTATAAGACACAGGAGGAGACCCTGTGACCCAGCGCCGCAGGACGTCTAAAGCCAAGGCAAAACGCCGCTTTGGCCGCAGAGCCTTTCTGACCGGGGCGGGCGTTGCCGCCTGCGGATTGGCGGGGTGGTATCTGCGGCAAAAGGGCAACGCAGAAAAGACCGCCGCCTCCGGGCAGGATGCACCCCCGGCACCCAACCCCGCCCTGCCCGCCGGGGAGTGGCGGGCGGTGTGGGTGAGTTATCTGGACTGGGCGCTGCTGGATTTCTCCACCGAGGACACCTTTCGCGCCGGGGCGGCGCAGCTGCTGGACAATTGCGCCGGGCTTGGACTGAACACCGTACTGGCACAGGTGCGTCCCTTCGGGGATGCACTGTACCGCAGCAGTTTGTTCCCGTGGAGCCATCTGTGCACCGGGGTGCAGGGCAAGGACCCCGGCTTTGACCCGCTGGATGTCTTTCTGACCGAGGCGCACCGCCGGGGCATCGGGGTGGAGGCGTGGGTCAACCCCTACCGCCTGCGCTCCTCGGCGGCGATGCCGCCGAATCTGGCAGAGAATAATCTGGCCAACACCCACCCGGACTGGCTGTGCACCGCCGGGGAGGGGCTGTACTTGAACCCTGCCGTGCCTGCCGCCGCAGACTATGTGGTGCAGGGGGTGGCAGAGCTTGTGCAGAACTACCCGGTGGACGGCATCCATTTTGACGATTACTTTTACCCCACCACCGATGCCGCCGTGGACGCGGTGCAGTTTGCGGCAAGCGGCGCAGCCGACCTTGCCGCGTGGCGGCGGCAGAACGTTACCGCGCTGGTGGCGAAGGTGTACCGCACCGTGAAGGCGGCAGACCCGACCCTGCGGTTCGGCATCAGCCCGCAGGGCAACCCGGACAACGACCTCGACCAGCAGTACAGCGATGTGACCGCATGGCTGGCGGCGGGCGGGGAGGAAAAGGTCATTGACTACCTCTGCCCACAGGTGTACTGGGGCTACGGCTTTACCTTGCAATCCGGAAGCACCCGCTTTGCCTTTGAAAACATCGTCCCGGCGTGGCTTAGCTACCCCCGGGCGGGGGATGTGGCGCTGTATTTCGGGCTGGGCGCGTACCGGGTGGGCACCGGGGACGGCGGCGTGAACCCGGACAGCGTGTCCGGCTGGAGCACCGGCAGTGCGCTGGCGGCACAGGTGGAGGACTTACGGCAGCAGGCGGCAGGCGGCTGGGCGCTGTACCGCTACGGCAGTCTGTTCGGGCCGGAGGCGCCCGCACTGGCCGAGGCCGAGTGTGCAGCGCTGCGGGCGCTGAATGGGTGAAAATTTGTGCAGAAACAGGCGGCAAACCGCACAAAATAAATACAGGTATCTTGTGCAGAGCGGCAAAATGTGGTATACTTACCCTGTATCTGCCCGTTGGCAGAGACGCACGAAAAAGAAAAGTTTCTTTGTTTCTATGAGGAAAGCTATGAAGATGAAAAAACAGCTTTTGGCATTGCTGCTGGCGGCGGTGATGGTGCTTAGCCTGACCGGCTGCAAGGAGACCCTGAAAAAGGTGGCGCAGAAGATAACCGGCCACTCTGAGGAAGTGCAGGAGGAGGACACCACCCGCTGGGCGGAAGCCACCACCGACCCGCTGATCATTCAGGGCATTGCGGATGCCTCGGCAAAGTATGCCACCGCCACCGCAGACGGCTGCCTGTACGCGGTATTCAACGGCATCTGGAGCCGCAACACCGGCTACTTTACTGTGCCGGGCGGCAGTGTGAACATTATGGCCTGCGGCACCGCCGAGGGTACCCAGAAGTTCAAGGTTGCACTGTGGAAAAAGGTGGACGGCGGCGCAGCGTATGTGCCGGACAGCACCTACTATATCAAGACCGATGGCACCGACTACCGCTGCACCATTTCCGGGCTGGACCCGGCGGCGCAGTACCGTGTGACCATCTCCTATGATTCCAGCCGGTACTACCTGTACGGCCTGATGAAGGTGGAGGGCATTGCTGGATGACGAACCAGACGAAAAATTCAATGCTGCTGATGCTGTGCGCCCTGATCTGGGGCACAGCCTTTGTGGCGCAGAGCGCCGGCTCCGGCATGGGCGCGTTCTCCTTTCTGGCAGGGCGCAGCTGGATGGCGGTGCTGGTGCTGATCCCCACGGTCAAGGCATTTGACGCCTTGCACCACCGGCAGGGCAGGCCGGACGGCAAGCCCAAAACGGCGGCAGAGCGCAAGCTGCTGCTGAAAGCCGGGCTTGTGTGCGGCACGCTGCTGTTTCTGGCAAGCGCGGCGCAGCAGCTGGGCATCACGCTGGACCCCTCCACCGCAAAGGCGGGCTTCCTGACCGCCATGTATGTGGTGCTGGTGCCGGTGTTCGGCCTGTTTCTGGGCCGCAAGGGCAGCGCGCAGCTGTGGGTGAGCATGGCCATTGCCGTGGTGGGGCTGTATCTGCTGTGCATGAAGGACGGCTTTGGCAGCATCCAGAGCAGCGACGGGCTGCTGCTTTTGTGCGCGGTGCTGTTCAGCTTCCAGATCATGGCGGTGGATCATTTCTCCCCGCAGATGGACGGCGTGCGCCTGAGCCTTGTGGAGTTTTTTGTGGTGTCGGTGGAAAGCACCGTGGCGGCGTTTTTGTTCGAGCAGCCTGCCATGGCAGAGTTTGTCACCTTCGCTGGGCCCATCCTGTACTGCGGCGTGATGTCCAGCGGCGTGGCCTACACCCTGCAGATTCTGGGTCAGCGGGACCTGAATCCCGCCGTTGCCAGCCTGATCATGTGTCTGGAAAGCGTGTTCAGCGCCCTGGGCGGCTGGCTGCTGCTGCACCAGAACCTTTCCTTCCGAGAATCTACCGGCTGCGTGCTGCTGTTTGCCGCCGTGGTGCTGGCGCAGCTGCCCCTTGGCCGCCTGATGCGGAGCAAGGCCTGAGATGCCGGCAAAGCCGTGCGCCCAGCTGCGCAGCGTGGAGGGCATCCAGTACGAGCTGGTGCGCAAAAAGGTAAAGCAGCTGCATCTGCGGGTGCGCAGCAACGGCACCGTGATGGTAAGCATCCCTTTGACGGCCAGTCTGGAACAGGCTGACCGTTTTGTGCTGCAAAACGCCCAGTGGATCCGGGATACCCGGGTGAAGAATATCACGAAGCTCAACAAGGACAACGCCGACCTGCCGGACAAGGCCACGGCGCTGGCCTACTTTACCGCCATGAGCGATAAGGTCTATCCGGCCTTTGCCGGGGTGCTGGGCGGGCAGAAGCCCATCCTGAAAGTGCGCAGCATGACAAGCTGCTGGGGCGTGTGCTGCCCGGCTAAGCGGCAGATCACCTTTGCCTTGCAGCTGTATAACCAGCCTCCTGCGGCGCAGATCTATGTGGTAGTACACGAGTACTGCCACTTTTTGCAGTTGAACCACAGCCCGGCTTTCTGGGCAGAGGTGGAAAAGCTGCTGCCGGACTGGAAAGCCCGGCGGGAGCTGCTGAAAAGATAATCTATCGTAAAAACGGAGGGAAATTCCCTTGGAAAACGAAAAAAAGACCGGCGATAAATATTCCAAACTGGCCGGCAATACCCTGATCTTTGCAATCTCCAGCTTTTCGTCCAAGCTGCTCACTTTGATCGTACAGCCCTTTCTGACCTACGCCATGGCGGAGATCTCGGATCTGGGTCTGTCCAAGATCCTGAGCCAGTACGCAAACCTGCTCATCCCCTTTGTGTCCATGGGCATGTCCAACGCCATCATCCGCTTTGGTCTGGACAAGGGCAACAGCGAAAAACAGGTGTTTACCAACGGCCTGCTGACCATTCTGGGCGGCTTTGGCATTCTGGTGCTGTGCTGGCCCATTGCGCAGTTCCTGCCCGATATGGCACAGTACGGCCTGCTCATTTATATCTATGTGCTCATGAGCTGCCTGCGCACCCTGTGCACCCAGTTCGTGCGCAGCCGCCAGTGGAACAAGCTGGTGGCCGTGGACGGCGTGCTGTGCACCGTGGCCACCATGGCTTTCTACGTGCTGTATCTGGTGGGCTTCAAGTGGGGTGCCAACGGCTACCTGCTGGCCATCATCAGCGGCGACCTTTCCAGTGTGCTGTTCCTGATGTTCACCGGCAAGCTGTGGAACTATGTGGAACTGAAGGGCATCAACAAGGATCTGTGGAAGCAGATGCTGCGCTTCTCGCTGCCCATGATTCCGGCACAGATCAGCTTCTGGATCATCAACGCATCCGATCTGTTCTTTGTGCGTGAGATGTGCAACGGTCTGGACGGCCGCGACGGCAATGCATGGAGCGGCCTGCTTTCCACCGGCTATTTCCTGCCCACCATCCTTACTACGCTGGGCCTGATCTTCTACGATGCATGGCAGCTCTCCGCTGTGACCGAGGAGGAGGGCCGCGCAAAGTTCTTTACCAAAATTTTCCGCACCTATTCCAGTGTGCTGTTCTGCTGCGCAGCCGGTATCATCTGGCTGTGCCGCCCGGTGATGCACATTATGAAGTCCAACTACTACTACGCATGGCACTTTGTGCCGTTCCTTGTGCTGGCTTCCACCTGCAGCTGCTTCAACCAGTTCATGAACAGCGTGTATGTGGTGAATAAAAAGTCCACCCGCAGCATGATCACCATGATGGCGGGTGCTGTGAGCAACTGCATCATGAACTACTTCTTCATCAAGTGGTGGGGGCCTGTGGGCGCTACCTATGCGTCCTTCCTTGGCCTTGCGCTGGTGTTCACCCTGCGCGCCATCGATGCCCACCGCATGATCGGGATGCAGGTACATCCGGGTCGCGTGCTGGTGAACGCCGCCGCGCTGGTGATCGAAGCCTTTGTGCTGCTGGCCGAAACGCCGCTCTACGGCCTGTGGACCGGCATCATCACGGCGCTGATCATCCTGTACAACTTTGCCGGTGTGTGGGCCATGGCCCGCATCCTGCTGCCCAAACTCCTTGGCCGCCGCGGCAAGGCGCTGGTAAATGTGATCGACGGCTGGATCGCACCCAAGAAAGCATAACAGCATAACTGAAAATAAACGCAGAAAGTCCCCGGAACGCTGGTTCCGGGGACTTTTTCAGCAATCGGGAAAACTTTCAGTGCCGGGCATTTTTGCCGGTCAGGCTGGCAAAAGCGCCGCCAGCCATTAGGGTAAAAAGTACCGCCATTCCTCAGAATGACGGTAAAACGGATGCGGCAGATCAGGCAAGATGCTTTTCCAGCCAGCTGCCGATATCTTCAAACACTTCCTGATGGTTCGTTTCCACCAGCAGTTCATGCCGGGCACCGGGGTACAGCTTGCATTCAATGTTCTGCACACCGGCATCTTTCAGGCTCTGGATGGCGCGCTGCACGCCCTTGCCCTGTTCGCCCACCGGGTCGGCATCACCGGCAAGGAAGAGCAGCGGCAGGCCTTTGGGCATTTTTGCAAGGAACGCCGGGTCGTGCAGGCGCAGGATGCCGCTGAACATGCTGTAGTAGGCGTTCAGCGTAAAGGTAAAGGTGCAGCGTTCGTCGGCCAGATATTTGTCCACCTCGGCCTGATCGCGGTTGAGCCAGTCGTGGGTGGTGCGGCCCTCCAGCCCTTTGTTGTAGCCCATAAAGGACATGTTGGCCACGAACTTGCTGCGGTACTGCCAGCCATGAAAGACCGCCAGCACCCGGCAGAGGGTCTTGGCAAACTGCACCAGTGCCTTGGGCTGGAAGCCGGTGCCCATGATGATGGCTCCGTCCAGCTCATGGCCGTATTCGCACAAATACTGCCGGGCATAAAAGGAACCCATACTGTGGCCCAGCAGGAAATAAGGCACGCCCGGGTACAGCTCTTTGGTGCGCACGGTCATGGCGTGCAGGTCGGCCAGAACGGCGCGGTTGCCGTCCGGCTCGGCAAAGTAGCCGTAGTCCGCTTTGGTGCGGATGGAGCCGCCGTGGCCCAAATGGTCGTGGCCGGTAACAAGGATGCCCCGCCCGGCCAGATATTCCGCCAGCGGCTTGTAGCGGTCAATAAATTCCACCATGCCGTGGGACAACTGCAGAACCGCCTTTACTTCACCCTCCGGCACACAGCGGAAGGCATGCAAAGTCCGCCCCGGCACAGTGGACGGGACGGTGAAATCGATCATCTGGCTCATAGCAGAGCCTCCTTTTTGTGTGTTTTACAGTGCACCGATCTTGCGGCGGCAGGCCGGGCAGATGCAGTAGCCCGCAAACTGCACCGAAGACTCATCCACCTCGCCACAGAAATCGCAGCTGCCGGCGGGCCGATGCTTTTTGAGCACGATGGAGTCGCCATCCACAAAGATCTCCAGCTTGGTGTCAGTGTCCAGATGCATACTGGTGCGCAGCTCCTTGGGCAGAACGATGCGGCCCAGCGCGTCGATGCCGCGGACGATACCGGTACTTTTCATAATATTCCATTCTCCTTTATCCTTTTCCTGTGATAGCCAGTCTGTGACACAATAGGAAAATTGTTCCAGTGGCGCTATGCTCAGTATACAAAAAATAACAGGGTTCGTCAATGATTGCGTGACATTTCGACAAAAAACAACCTTTTATGCAACTTCTTCCGGCTTGTTCTCCACACGGGCGCTGGTGCGTCCCTCGGAACGGATCTCTCCAGCGGCAGTCAGTGCGATCTTGGTCAGCGTGGGGCCTGCCAGCTCATACACCAGCACCGAGAACAGCACCATGTTGCGCACCATGTGGTCGTCCGAGAGCTGGGCGGCTGTGGCAGCCATGCCAAGTGCCACACCGGCCTGCGGCAGCAGGATGATGCCGAGGTACTTCTGGATATCATCACTGCAGCGGGCCCGCGATCAGCGCAAGGGAAAAGCGAAAAGGAAAAACGCAGCGCAGCCGGAAAAAACGCATATACGTCCAGTACACTATCCGCCCAGATAAAAAGCAACCGGAATACGGCATTTTGGCAAAGATTTTTTGCCGTGTGACAAAAAGAAACTCCTTCCGTCATCGCTGCGCGATGCCACCCATTCCCCTTCTGGCACTTTCGTGCCACCTCCCCCGGCCGGGGGAGTCTTTCTCACGGAGGGAGGCTCTGGCGAGAAGGAGAAGTGTTCCATTCTGCCAAAGGCTCCCTCTTTGAGGGAGCTGGCACGGCGTAAGACGTGACGGAAGGAGTAAATTTCAAACAATCAGTTGAACTTGAAGACCTTGCGCAGCTGGCGGTAGACGCCCAGCGTGAGCTTGTCGCCGCCGGGGAACTTCAGGTCGGTCAGACCGCCCAGATTGTAGCGCACGGCGCGGTAAACGCCGGTGCTTACGTGGTCCTTGAGGTACTGCCACAGCCCGGTGCGCTTGGCCTTTGCCTCGTCGCTGCCGTCCAGCAGCAGGAAGATGTCGCTCACGGCCATCATCACGGACAGATAGTGCACCATGTAAGCGTGCAGACGTTTCTGATCCTTCAGCTCATCCAGATCCTGACAGTCGATCATGTGCCGGGTGACCCGCAGCTGCTGATCCACCCGCTTTACCATGATGCTCTCGTTCACGCTCTGGTCGGCACGGCCAATGAAGTAGCGGTACAGATCCAGATCCATGTAGTACATGCTCTTGACATAGGGCAGGGGCTGGTAGACAAAGATGTTGTCCACATAGAAGGTGTGCTTGGGCAGCACCATGCCGCACTTGCGCAGCACCTCGGTGCGGTACATCACCGAGTGCATCAGGATGTTCTGATCCGGGCGGAAGTGGCCCACATGGGTCCAGTTGAACAGGCGGTTCTGGGGGAACACGTTGGTGTAGCGCACGGTCAGGGTGGTGTTGTCCTCCACATGCTCGTACACATAGTTGCAGATCATCATGTCAGGCGCGGTGCCGCGGGCCACCAGAGTGGTCAGGCGGGCCAGAACCTTTTTCAAGGCGTCGGTGTCCAGCCAGTCGTCGCTGTCCACTACTTTATAGTACAGGCCGGTGGCGTTGCGGATGCCCTGATTGACGCCCTCACCGTGGCCGCCATTTTCCTGATGGATGGCCTTGACGATGGTGGGATATTTGGCGGCGTACTCGTCGCAGATGGCGGGGGTATCGTCCTTCACGGAACCGTCGTCCACAAGGATGATCTCGGCCTGCTCTCCGGCAGAAAGCAGGGTCTCGACGCAATGGCGCATATATGCCGCCGAGTTGTAGCACGGAACGGCAAAGGTGATGAGTTTCTGCTGCATAAGATGATTGCTCCTTTTTCTATCAACAGTCGGCGCACAAAAAACGCCGGACATGGAGTTATGTGCTCCTATTATATCATTTTCGCGCCTGAAAAGCTATCATTTGCAAAAAAATTACCTTTGACATTTCGTGCTTTTTGCCGAAAAAACGGCTCTGCACCTGCGCAAAAGCCCGGCTTTTGTGGTATACTGATATGGTTTTGAAGACATTGCGCAGAAAAAACCTATTCTATGATACGGAGGGACCCATGGAAAACCCGCACTCGATCTTAAAAAAGGTATTCGGCTACGACAGCTTCCGCCCGGGACAGGAGGAGATTGTCAGCCGCCTGCTTGCCGGGCAGGATGTACTGGCGGTGATGCCCACCGGTGCGGGTAAATCCATCTGCTATCAGGTGCCGGCGCTGCTGCTGCCGGGCATTACCATCGTGGTGTCGCCGCTGGTCAGCCTGATGAAGGATCAGGTGGGGGCACTGGTACAGGCGGGCGTGGCGGCGGCGTTCCTGAACAACAGCCTCACCGACAACCAGAAGGCCCTGATGCTGCGCCGCGCCCGGGAAGGCTGGTACAAGATCATCTATGTGGCACCGGAACGGCTGGAAATGCCCGGCTTCCAGCGGTTCGCACAGGAAAGGCCCATCAGCATGGTGACGGTGGACGAGGCCCACTGCATCAGCCAGTGGGGACAGGACTTCCGGCCCAGCTACCTGCGCATCAAAGCCTTTGTGGACAGCCTGCCCAGCCGTCCGGTGGTGGGCGCATTCACGGCCACGGCCACCGCCCATGTGCGGGACGACATCCGGGAACAGCTGGCCTTGCACAAGCCCTACGAGGTGACCACCAGCTTTGACCGGCCCAACCTCTATTTTGAGACCCGGCGCGCCCTGCCCAGCCAGAAGCCGAAGGAGCTGCTGGATCTTGTGCTGAAAGAGGGTGACAACGCGGGCATCGTCTACTGCAGCACCACAAAGCAGGTGGATGAGACTGCCCGCCTGCTGCAGAGCCGCGGTATCCGGGCTGCGGCCTACCATGCCAAGCTGGACGCGGATACCCGGCGGAAGAATCAGGACGATTTCCTCTACGACCAGGTGCAGGTCATGGTGGCGACCAACGCCTTTGGCATGGGAATTGACAAGCCTAACGTACGGTTCGTGATCCACTATAACATGCCCAAGGATCTGGAAAGCTATTATCAGGAGGCCGGGCGTGCAGGCCGCGATGGACAGCCCGCCCGGTGCACGCTGCTCTATTCCGGCACCGATGTGCGCACCATCCGCTTCTTTATTGAAAAGGAGATGGAGGCAGACAACGGCCTGCCCGCCGATGTAAAGGCCGAAGCTGCCCGCAAGGCCGAGGAACGGCTCAAGTACATGACATTCTATTCCACCACGCAGGATTGTCTGCGGGGATTTCTGCTGCATTACTTCGGCGAAGCTGCACCAAAGAAATGCGGCAACTGCTCCTGCTGTCTGGCTGCAGAGCAGGAAGCGCAGCTGCAGGTGGAGTATTCCCGGCGGCGCGCGGCGGATAATGCCCGCCGCCTGACCGAGAAGCCGCGCCGCACAAAGGCGGTGGCAGGTGAGCTGAGCGAGTTTGACGAAAAGCTGCTGAATGCCCTCTATGCTCAGCGCAAGCGGCTGGCCGGAAAGCAGAATATCCCGGCCTTTATGGTGTTCAGCGATACCACCCTGCGGGAAATGGTGGAGAAGAAGCCGCTGAGCACCGATGAACTGCTGAATATCAGCGGTGTGGGCGAGAAGAAAGCCGCCCGCTACGGCAATGCCTTCCTGCGCATCATCGAGGATGCGGTGGGTAGCAGAGAGTAAAACAAAAAAAGAAAGCGTCCGGTTTTCCACACGTTCCGTTCAGGAAGTGGAAAACCGGACGCTCATTTCTGTTATGTTTATTTTTCCATAGTATGTGTGGCGAACACCTTTTCGTCCTCCCACCACACGGGCTCCCCGGCGGCAAGGGTCTTTTTTACATCCAGCAGACGCTGGTTGCTGCTGCCGCGGAACCGCAGGGAGATATCGTGCTTTGCCTGCACGAACTCGCCGTCCACCAGCACATCCAGCAGGCTCAGCAGCTCGTCGGTGGCTTCACACCGGGCAAGGCTTGGCTCTTTGCCGGTCAGCTGTTCCCAGGTGTAGCCGGAATAGCACCATACCGTTTTGTTCGGGTACAAGGCCTTGAAGTTGCGCACGAAGGGCAGCAGCTCCCGCTGATTTTCCGGCTCCATGGGTTCGCCGCCCAGCAGCGATAGGCCTGCGATATAGTCCGGCTGGCAGGATGCAAACACCTCGTTGCGGGTGGGTTTGTCGAAGGGCTGGCCATAGTCAAAGTCCCACGCCACGGCGTTGAAGCACCCCGGGCAGTGGTGGCGGCAGCCGGACACGAACACGCTGGTGCGCACCCCCGGGCCGTTGGCAATGTCATAGTATTTGATGGTTGCGTAGTTCATAAGTTGATATTACTTTTTTAGCTGGCTCGCTCTCTCAGTCATCGCTACGCGATGCCAGATTCCCCCTTTTGTCACCTGCGGTGACATTTTCCCCCGGCCGGGGGAAATCTGTCCTCTCGGGGGGAGCTTTATTGGCGCTGATCGGAAGATGCACAAAAGCTCCCCCTTTCGGGGGAGCTGGCGCGCAGCGCCTGAGAGGGTTCAGCCTTATATTATTACATTATATAGGCAGAGCAAATCCCAACCGGGTATAGACGGCGGCTGATATTACTCGCCGGAAAGCAAGTCGCTCTGTCAAGAGTTTCCGTGCAAAATTTTGTCCCGAAAAATATCCACGATTTTTGGCGATTGCTACAAAACGCAAAATATAGTGGTATTTTGCTTGACTTGCCACTAGATAATGATAAAATAGAGCTACATTCAGTTTGTTGGATATCGTTGTGCGCAGACGGGTATCTCTTATGGTAAGAGGTACCCGTTCACAATGCGCCTATATAGAAGGAGGAGAACCGATGAAGATCATCAAACGAAACGGTGCAGAAGTTCCTTTTGATATTACCAAGATCATCACCGCCGTTACCAAAGCCAGCGATTCCGTGGGCGGTCAGGCTCGCCTGAGCCGGGAGCAGATCACCCAGATCGCCGCAGCCGTTACCGACCAGTGCCAGCAGCTTAACCGCGCAGTCAGCGTGGAAGAGGTGCAGGATCTGGTGGAGAACCAGCTGATGGACATTCAGGCGCACGATGTGGCACGGCACTATATCACCTACCGCTACGTCCAGAGCCTGAAGCGTCAGACCAACACCACCGACGAGCGTATTCTGAGCCTGATCGAGTGCCAGAACGAAGAGGTCAAGCAGGAGAACGCCAACAAGAACCCCACCGTCAACAGTGTACAGCGCGACTATATGGCCGGCGAGATCTCCAAGGATCTGACCGCCCGTCTGCTGCTGGACCCGGAGATCGTAAAGGCACATCAGGAGGGTCTGATCCACTTCCACGATTCCGACTACTTTGCCCAGCACATGCACAACTGCGATCTGGTGAATCTGGAGGATATGCTGCAGAACGGCACCGTCATCTCCGGCACCTATATCGAGAAGCCGCACAGCTTCTCCACTGCCTGCAACATTGCCACCCAGATCATTGCACAGGTGGCCTCCAACCAGTACGGCGGCCAGAGCATCAGCCTGACCCATCTGGCTCCCTTTGTGGACGTCTCCCGCAAGAAGATCGCCGCTGAGGTAGAGCTGGAGATGGAAGGTCTGGACGTCTCTGCCGAGCGCAAGAAGGAGATCGTGGAGCGCCGTCTGCGCAACGAGATCAACCGCGGCGTGCAGACCATCCAGTATCAGGTGGTCACCCTGATGACCACCAACGGTCAGGCACCCTTTATTACCGTGTTCATGTATCTGGGCGAGGCCCGCAACCCGCAGGAAAAGGCCGACCTTGCCATCATTATCGAGGAGACCATCCGCCAGCGCTATCAGGGCGTGAAGAACGAGGCCGGTGTATGGATCACCCCCGCCTTCCCCAAGCTGATCTATGTGCTGGAAGAGGACAACATCCGCCCCGGCACTCCTTATTATTACCTGACCGAATTGGCTGCCAAGTGCACTGCCAAGCGGATGGTGCCCGACTACATCTCTGAGAAGAAGATGCTGGAGCTCAAGGTGGACAAAAACGGCGAGGGCCACTGCTACACCTGCATGGGCTGCCGCAGCTTCCTGACCCCCTATGTGGACCCCGAGACCGGCAAGCCCAAGTACTATGGCCGCTTCAATCAGGGCGTGGTCACCATCAATCTGGTGGACGTTGCCCTGAGCTCCGGCGGCAACTTTGAAAAGTTCTGGAAGATCTTTGACGAGCGTCTGGATCTGTGCCACCGGGCTTTGCAGGCACGCCATAAGCGGCTGCTGGGCACCCCCAGCGACGCTGCTCCCATCCTGTGGCAGTACGGCGCGCTGGCACGCCTGAAGAAGGGCGAAAAGATCGACAAGCTGCTGTTCGGCGGCTACTCCACCATCAGTCTGGGCTATGCCGGTCTGTATGAGTGCGTGAAGTATATGACCGGCAAGAGCCACACCGATGCCGGTGCAAAGCCCTTTGCTCTGAGCGTGATGCAGCACATGAACGACAAGTGCAACGCATGGAAAAAGGCCGAGAACATCGACTACTCCCTCTACGGCACCCCGCTGGAATCCACCACCTACAAGTTCGCCAAGTGCCTGCAGAAGCGGTTTGGCATCGTGCCCGGTATTACCGACAAGAACTATATCACCAACAGCTACCATGTGCATGTGTCGGAGCAGATTGATGCCTTCACCAAGCTGAAGTTCGAGAGCGACTTCCAGCGCCTGTCCCCGGGCGGTGCCATCAGTTATGTGGAAGTGCCCAACATGCAGGACAATCTGGAAGCCGTCATAAGTGTGCTGCAGTTCATCTACGACAACATCATGTATGCGGAGCTGAACACCAAGTCGGATTACTGTCAGGTGTGCGGCTATGACGGCGAGATCAAGATCGTGGAGGATGACGGCAAGCTGGTGTGGGAGTGCCCCAAGTGTGGCAACCGCGACCAGAACAAGCTGAACGTTGCCCGCCGCACCTGTGGCTATATCGGCACCCAGTTCTGGAATCAGGGCCGCACGCAGGAGATCAAGGACCGCGTGCTGCATCTGTAATTACGATTCAAATGCCCTCCGCTTCGCTCTGGGCATAACAGCGGAAAATTTTTCTATTTCACGTTTGGAGCGGCCTGCGGGCCGCTCCAAACGTATTTTCACCGGAAGGGCCACAGCGGCAG